>OLPE01000161.1_pt1 | contig 75814 bp, 60 predicted proteins | sample 1671901 | NCBI WGS metagenome assembly OLPE01 (sample SAMEA3136624, study PRJEB25190) | human gut metagenome | biome: human gut; feature: human-associated habitat; material: faeces | place: Austria | collected 2013 | reverse complement strand
CTCTGCCACGCATCTTTTTATCATGCCAGATCTTTCGGATCCCATTTACTCCAAGTGCAATCACATCTTTCGGCATTGGTGCTTTTTCAAGCACTGCCAGGCCACTTGCTGCATCAAATCTTGTGTATAACCCCAGATACTCCGGGAAATGTATCGCCAGCCATCTCTGGATCCTGTTTGCAGATATGTTATACTGCTTCATGATCCTGTCACGGCTGTATACCAGGTCTCTCTTTATTTTAAATAACTATTGGTCTAAGCCATATAAATTTGCAAAAAGCTCTGACAACCAATATTATCAACTAGTCATCAGAGCTTTTAGTCATACTAAATCCAATTTAGCATTCCATATTTAATTTATCTCAAAAATAGTATCCTACTTTTGATTAATTGCTGCCTGTGCTGCTGCAAGACGAGCGATCGGTACACGGAATGGTGAGCAAGATACATAGTCAAGACCAATCTTGTTGCAGAATTCAACTGAAGATGGATCTCCACCGTGCTCTCCACAGATACCAACGTGAAGATTCGGATTAACCGGCTTACCTAATTCGATAGCCATGTTCATCAGTTTACCAACACCTGTCTGGTCAAGCTTAGCAAATGGATCGTTCTCGAAGATCTTAGCATCATAGTAAGCATCTAAGAACTTACCAGCGTCATCACGAGAGAATCCGTATGTCATCTGTGTTAAGTCGTTAGTACCGAAGCAGAAGAAGTCAGCTTCTTTAGCGATATCATCAGCTGTAAGAGCAGCTCTTGGGATCTCGATCATTGTACCAACTTCGTACTCAAGGTCGCTTCCTGCTGCTGCGATCTCAGCGTCAGCTGTCTCAACTACGAATTTCTTAACGTATTTCAGCTCTTTGATATCTCCAACAAGCGGGATCATGATCTCCGGTTTAACATTCCAATCCGGATGAGCTTTCTTAACATTGATTGCTGCACGGATAACAGCGCTTGTCTGCATCTTAGCAATCTCTGGATATGTAACTGCAAGACGGCATCCACGATGTCCCATCATTGGGTTGAACTCGTGAAGTCCATCGATGATAGCTTTGATCTGCTCAACAGTCTTGCCCTGAGCATCAGCTAATTTCTTAATGTCCTCTTCCTCTGTAGGAACGAACTCATGAAGCGGTGGATCAAGGAAACGGATAGTAACCGGGTTACCTTCCAGTGCCTCATATAATTTTTCGAAGTCTCCCTGCTGTTCCGGAAGGATCTTAGCAAGTGCTGCTTCTCTTTCTTCTACTGTCTCAGAACAGATCATCTCACGGAATGCATCGATTCTGTTGCCTTCGAAGAACATATGCTCTGTACGGCAAAGTCCGATACCTTCTGCACCAAGCTCGCGAGCTTTCTTAGCATCAGCCGGTGTATCAGCATTAGTACGAACTTTCATAGTTCTGTACTTATCAGCCCATCCCATGATTCTTCCGAACTCACCTGCGATTGTAGCGTCTACAGTCGGGATGATTCCGTCATAAATGTTACCAGTAGAACCATCAAGAGAGATGCAATCTCCTTCATGATATTCTTTACCGGCAAGTGTAAATTTCTTGTTTGCTTCGTCCATTGTGATGTCTCCACAACCAGATACACAGCAAGTACCCATTCCACGAGCAACTACAGCTGCGTGAGATGTCATACCACCACGAACTGTCAGGATACCCTGAGCAGATTTCATACCTGTAATATCTTCCGGTGAAGTCTCAAGACGTACAAGAACAACTTTCTCTCCTCTTGCAGCCCATTCTACAGCATCATCAGCTGTGAATACGATCTTACCACAAGCAGCTCCCGGAGATGCTCCAAGTGCTTTAGCCATCGGTGTTGCAGCTTTCAGTGCAGCAGCATCGAACTGTGGGTGAAGCAGAGAGTCAAGGTTACGAGGATCGATCATTGCAACAGCCTCTTCCTCTGTTCTCATTCCTTCATCAACAAGATCACAAGCAATTTTCAGAGCAGCTTTCGCTGTTCTCTTACCATTACGTGTCTGCAGCATGTATAATTTACCGTGCTCTACAGTAAACTCCATGTCCTGCATATCTCTATAGTGTTTTTCCAGTGTCTCACATACCTGTTTGAACTGTACGAATGCCTCTGGGAATTTCTCTTCCATCTCAGAAATGTGCATTGGTGTACGAACTCCGGCAACAACGTCCTCGCCCTGAGCGTTTGTCAGGAACTCACCGAACAGACCGTTCTCACCTGTAGCAGGGTCACGAGTAAATGCAACACCTGTTCCACAGTCATCTCCCATGTTACCAAATGCCATCATCTGTACGTTAACAGCTGTTCCCCATGAATACGGGATATCATTGTCACGACGGTATACGTTAGCTCTTGGGTTATCCCATGAACGGAATACAGCTTTCACTGCTTCCATTAACTGTTCCTTCGGATCAGACGGGAAGTCTGCACCGATCTTCTCTTTGTATTCTGCTTTGAACTGGTTAGCAAGTTCTTTTAAATCTTCTGCTGTCAGTTCAACGTCCTGTTTAACACCTCTGTCAGCTTTCATCTTGTCGATCAGCTCTTCGAAGTATTTCTTACCAACTTCCATAACTACGTCAGAGAACATCTGAATGAATCTTCTGTAGCAGTCCCAAGCCCAACGTGGATTTCCAGAAGCTTTTGAAAGTGTCTCTACAACTTCTTCGTTCAATCCAAGGTTCAGGATTGTGTCCATCATACCAGGCATAGAAGCTCTTGCTCCGGAACGAACAGATACAAGTAACGGATTCTCTTTGTCTCCGAATTTCTTACCTGTGATTCCTTCCATCTTGTCGATTGCTTCCATAATCTGGCCCATGATCTCATCGTTGATCTGTCTGCCATCTTCGTAGTACTGTGTACAAGCTTCTGTTGTTACTGTGAAGCCCTGTGGTACCGGAAGACCTAAGTTTGTCATTTCAGCAAGGTTCGCACCTTTTCCACCAAGAAGGTTTCTCATGGTTGCGTTACCTTCTGTAAACATATAAACCCATTTTGCCATTTTGTCATGACCTCCTAAAACTAATTTTTTCTAAGTCGCACATCTATTTTACTGGTTTTGCTATTATTCGTCAAGTGTCAGCATTAACTTTCACGACACAAAACTACATTTTTATAAGAAAGCTTTTATATCCTCTGTATGCTTCGTACACATCTGCCTTGCTTGTCACTTCCCATGGCGCATGCATACTGAGTACCGCAACACCACTGTCGATAACCTGCATTCCGTAGTTTGCCATAATGTATGCGATTGTTCCGCCGCCACCTTCATCTACTTTTCCAAGTTCAGCAAACTGGTATGCAACTTCTCCCGCATCCATTACCTGACGGATCTTTGCAAGATATTCTGCATTGGCATCATTGGATCCACTCTTTCCTCTTGCACCGGTAAATTTATTAAATACAAGCCCTTTTGCGAAAAATGCCGAACTTCTTTTTTCAAATGCTTCTGCATACATCGGATCATATGCCGCACTTACATCAGAAGATAACATGCAGGAATTCTGCAGCGCTCTTCTCACTTTCAGGTCGGATTCGCTACTTTCCAGTGCAACCAGCTCAGCAATTACATTTTCAAAAAATCTGGAATGCATACCTGTTGCACCCACACTTCCGATTTCTTCTTTATCTACCAGGATACAGCATGCCGTACGCTCTGTCTCTTCTACATCCAGCATTGCAAATAATGAAGTAAATGCACACACACGGTCATCCTGCCCATAAGAAAGGATCATACTTCTGTCAATTCCACAGTCTCTTGCTTTCCCAGCCGGTACGATTTCCAGCTCTGCGGATACAAAATCCTCTTCTTCTACGTCATAATATTCTTTTAAAAGCTGAAGTACATTTTCTTTTACTGTTTCTTTTTCTTCTGTGTCCAGATCCGGGGTTTCTTCTACCGGACAGCTTCCGAACAGCAAATCCAGTTTTTCACCTTCTACAACAGCGCTCGCTTTTTTCTCCATCTGTTTTCCTGCCAGATGGATCAGAAGATCTGTCACTACAAATACGGGATCGTCTTCCTTTTCACCAAGGCTGATTTCTACAACTGTTCCATCTTTTTTTGCTACAACACCGTGTAATGCCAGCGGAAGGGTTACCCACTGATATTTCTTAATTCCGCCATAATAATGGGTATCCAGATAAGCCAGCTCTTCATTTTCATACAGTGGATTCTGTTTTACGTCAATACGCGGTGAATCTATATGTGCACCGAGAATGTTCATTCCGTTTTCCAGCGACTCTTTTCCAATCTGGAATGCTGCAATACTTTTTCCCATACATACTGCATAAATCTTATCACCGGTTTTCAGTTTATTATTTGCTGTCTTATATGTTTCCAGCGACTGATAGCCTTTTTCTTCAAGCATTTTTACTGCAAGTTTCACACATTCGCGCTCTGTTTTTCCGGCATTCAGACATGCTTTATATTTTTCATTGATCGTGTTTAATTCTTGTTTTTGGCTATCTGTATAAGATTTCCATGCATTTTTTCGTATCATAATTTTAAGCTCCTTCCACAAGTTGTTATTCTTCCTCTTTGAATTTCTGCACACCCTCACGGAGTGTATAATAGACAGGGAATCCTTCCCTGTTCTGTTCAGGGCTCGCTCTCGAGTCCTGGTGCGAAATTCGAGTCTGTCTTGCAGACATTTTCCTCTTCGAATTTCTGCACACCCTTACGGAGTGTATAATAGACAGGGAATCCTTCCCTGTCTATTATACACAAAAACCGGGCAGAGCAAACGTTAATTTTGCTCTGCCCGGTCTGATATATCGGATTATACCATATTATTTGTTCAATCCCATCTCTTCTCTTACTTCTTTGAAGCATTTTACGATGAAATCAATATCTTCTTTTGTATGGCTTGCGCATACCTGTGTACGGATTCTTGCTTTTCCCTTCGGAACAACCGGATAAGAGAATGCAACAACATAAACACCTTTTTCCATCATATGCTGTGCAAATTCTGCTGCAGTCTTCTCGTCGTATAACATAACCGGTACACATGGATGAGTTCCCGGAATAATATCAAAGCCATTATCTACAAGTTCTTTTCTGTAGTAAGCTGTAACTTCTTCCAGGTGATCTCTAAGCTCTGTACTCTCATCTAACATATCAAAAAGTTCAATACTTGCGCCTGCGATAGCCGGTGCAAGAGAGTTGGAGAACAGGTACGGACGGCTTCTCTGACGAAGCAGGTCAATGATCTCTTTACGTCCTGATGTATATCCACCGGATGCTCCACCAAGTGCTTTTCCAAGAGTACCTGTGATAATATCTACACGTCCTTCCACTCCACAATGTTCAGCAGTTCCACGTCCTGTCTTTCCTACAAATCCTACAGCATGGCTGTCATCTACCATAACAAGTGCATTGTACTTGTCAGCCAGATCACATACACCTTTCAGGTTACAGATAATTCCGTCCATTGAGAATACACCGTCTGTTGCGATCAGTTTGATTCTTGCTCCGGCTTCATCTGCCTCTTTTAACTTAGATTCCAGATCTTCCATGTTATTATTCTTATAGCGGAAACGTTTTGCTTTGCAAAGACGTACACCGTCAATGATAGATGCATGGTTCAGCTCATCACTGATAACTGCATCGTCTGCTGTCAGGATTGTCTCAAATAATCCACCATTTGCATCGAAACATGAAGAATATAAAATTGTATCATCTGTTCCCAAAAAATCAGAAATCTTCTTCTCCAGCTTTTTATGGATATCCTGTGTACCACAGATAAAACGAACAGATGCAACTCCGTATCCTTTCTCATCATAAGTATGCTTTGCAGCTTCGATCAGTCTCGGATTGTCTCCAAGTCCCAGATAGTTGTTCGCACACATACACAGAAGTTCTCTTCCATCTTCCATCGTCACACGTGCACCCTGCGGAGAAACAAACGGAGCTTCTCCTTTAAACAGTCCTGCCTCTTTGATGCCTTCTACTTCTTTTGTATAAATATTTAAAATATCATCTTTACGTGCCATCTTTCTTCTCTACCTCTCTTCTTAGTCATTCACATGTGCCCAGTCAAGAACTACTTTACCAGACTGTCCTGAAATCATTGCCTCAAAACCTTTTTCGTAGTCTTTGATATCGAAACGATGTGTGATAATTTCAGAAATGTCCAGACCTGCCTGTAACATCGTAGACATCTTATACCATGTATCCCATACTTTTCTTCCGTAGATTCCACGGATATTCAGTCCGTTGAAGATTACTGTCTCAAGGTCTACTGTTGCATCTGTTCTCTGTAATCCAAGCAGTGCTATGTTACCACCGTGCTTCATATTATGGATCATGTCATGAAGACCTGCCTGTGATCCGGACATCTCAAGTCCCACATCAAATCCTTCTGTCATGCCGATTTCTTTTAAAACATCGGATAATTTTTCTTCTTTTAAGTTTACTGTTCTGGTAGCACCCAGTTTCTTAGCCAGATCCAGACGATACTGGTTCATATCTGTTACAACAACATGTCTTGCACCTGCAAATTTGGCAATTGCTGCTGCCATGATACCAATTGGTCCTGCACCTGCAACCAGTACATCTTCACCAAGCATATCATAAGACAGCGCTGTATGTGTTGCATTACCAAACGGATCAAAAATTGCATACATCTCTTCCGGTATATTCGGATTGCACGGCCATACATTAGATGCAGGGATTACGAGATATTCTGCAAATGCTCCGTTTCTGTTCACGCCGACACCTTTGGCATCCTTGCAGTTCTCTTTGTGTCCTTCCAGACAGTTACGACATTTACCACATGTAATATGTCCTTCTCCGGATACCAGGTCACCGATCTTGAATCCTTTCACACCCGGTCCTACTTCTACAACTTCACCTACATATTCATGACCTGCAGTAAGTCCGACCGGAATTGTATGCTGTGCCCAGTCATTCCACTGATAAATATGTACGTCTGTTCCACAGATTGCTGTCTTGTGGATCTTAATCTTCACATCATTCGGTCCCACTTCCGGAATCGGAACTCTCTTCATCCATAATCCAACTTCTGGTTTTTCTTTTACAAGTGCCCACATCATTCCATCATTTTGTACGCTCACAGTATTAAACCTCCCGTTTTCTATTGTCCCCCCGACAATTTTTATTTTTGCTGTCTCATTATAACACCTCTTCTCTCTATATACAACTTCTTTCTTGCTTTTTTTGTGCATATTGACATTTTTTTCACATTTTGTGTGCATTTTTTTGTCTTTTTCAACAGTTTTTTCTATGAAATCTATTTACAAACCATAGTCTATTCTTTATAATAAAACCCGTTACAATAGGTTGAGCATGGAAAAGCACTACGGAAGAACCGCCTACTTCTCCATGCTCGATGTATCTATCGGGGAACATATTACAAAAGAAAGAGAGGATGCAGGTTTTTACCTGCAAAAGGAAGGGATCTATGAAAAACTTAATTCAGAAATGGAACAGCATAAGCCTTGTATTAAGAATCCTGTGCGGTCTGATCGTTGGTATCATTCTTGGGCTTTGCATTCCAAAAGTAACTGTTATTGCAATTCTCGGAGATTTATTTGTCGGAGCTTTAAAAGCGATTGCTCCGCTTCTTGTCTTCTTTCTTGTTATGAGTGCACTTGCTCACATGGGCGAGGGGCAGAAGACAAACATGGGCTTTATCGTAGCTCTTTATATGCTTGGTAACCTTTTCTCAGCACTTGTTGCAGTTGTAGCCTGCCGTCTTTTCCCAGTTACTTTAACTCTTGGAAAAGCAGCCACAGAAGATGTTACTCCTCCGAGCGGAGTAGGCGAAGTATTAAAGAATCTTTTGCTCAATGTTGTGTCCAATCCGATTGCTTCTATCGTAAATGCGAATTATATCGGTATTCTTGCATGGGCATGTATCTTTGGTATCGCACTCAAAGCTGCATCTCCTGCAACAAAGAATCTGTTAGATGATTTTTCCAATGCTCTGTCAACCGCGGTAAAATGGGTAATCAGCTTTGCTCCGTTCGGAATCATGGGACTGATTTTCAATGTTATTTCCGAATCCGGACTCAAGGCATTATTATCTTACGGAAGACTGATTCTTGTACTTGTTGGAAGTATGGCATTTGTAGCACTGATTATGAATCCACTGATCGTATTCTTCTGCTCACGCAAGAATCCATATCCGCTTGTATTCAAATGTCTGGTAAGAAGCTTTATCACTGCATTCTTCACCAGAAGTTCTGCAGCCAATATTCCGGTTAACATGGAGCTTTGTGAAGAGATGGAACTGGATGAGAATACATACTCCGTATCCATTCCTCTTGGTGCAACAATCAACATGGCTGGAGCTGCTATTACAATCTCTGTTATGGCATTATCCGCAGCCAATACAGTTGGTGTATCTGTAGATTTTGGAACTGCACTGATCATGTGTGTTCTTGCCGCACTCAGCGCTGCCGGAGCTTCCGGAGTTGCCGGTGGTTCTCTGCTTCTGATTCCTATGGCATGCAGCCTGTTTGGTATCTCTTCTGATATTGCAATGCAGGTTGTTGGTGTCGGCTTCATCGTTGGTGTAATCCAGGATTCCTGTGAGACAGGTCTGAACTCCTCTACAGACGTTCTGTTTACAGCCGCTGCTGAGCTCCGTGACAGAAGACTTCATCCAGAACGTTATAGTAAAGAAGCAAACTTCTAAAACAATTACTTAGGTTTGATTATCAGTCGGGAAGGACTTGCACAGGTAAGTGCCTTCCCTTTATCATTAACAGTGCCAGAAAGGCTGTGGCATCTGATAAGATGCCACAGCCTTTCTATTAACGATTTTCTATGAAACCACGCATTCTCTTATTAAATCTTACCACTCAAACTTCTCTGCGAAATAAGCTTCCAGATCTTCGATCTTAATTCTATCCTGTTCCATCGTATCACGATCACGAACAGTAACTGCTCCGTCTTCCTCAGAATCAAAATCGTAAGTTACACAGAATGGTGTTCCAATCTCATCCTGACGACGGTAGCGTTTACCGATATTTCCACGGTCATCATATTCGCAGTTATATTTCTTTCTTAAAATCTCATATACTTTCTCTGCGCCTTCATTCAGTTTCTTGGACAACGGAAGGATACCAATCTTAATCGGTGCAAGTGCCGGATGGAAATGAAGTACTGTACGGACATCCGGCTTCTCTTCTGTTCCGATATTCTCCTCATCATAAGCACTGCAAAGGAATGCAAGTACCATACGGTCTGCTCCAAGTGACGGTTCGATAACATATGGGATATATTTGATTTTTTTCTCATCATCAAAATAAGTCATATCCTGTTTAGATACATTCTGATGCTGTGTCAGGTCGAAATCTGTACGGTCTGCGATACCCCATAACTCTCCCCATCCGAACGGGAACAGGAATTCAATATCTGTTGTCGCTTTACTGTAATGGCTCAGCTCTTCCGGATCGTGATCACGATAGCGGACTTCTTCTTCTTTTAAGCCAAGCTGCTCTAACCAGTCAAGACAGAACTTCTTCCAATATGCATGCCATTCAAGGTCTGTATCCGGCTCACAGAAGAATTCCATCTCCATCTGCTCAAACTCCCTTGTACGGAAAGTAAAGTTACCAGGTGTAATTTCATTACGGAATGACTTACCAATCTGGCAGATACCGAATGGAAGTTTCTTTCTGGATGTACGCTGTACATTCTTAAAGTTTACAAAAATTCCCTGTGCTGTCTCAGGTCTTAAATAAACAACATTTTTTGCATCTTCTGTTACGCCCTGGAATGTCTTAAACATCAGGTTGAACTCACGGATCTCTGTAAAATTATGCTTTCCACAGGTCGGACATGGAATGTTATGGTCTGCAATGTAGCCTTCCATCTGCTCATGACTCCATCCGTCAATGCTGTCCGGAATATCCAGCCCGTTCTTATGTGCATAGTCCTCAATAATCTTATCTGCACGGAAACGCTCATGACACTCTTTACAATCCATAAGAGGATCACTGAATCCTCCAAGATGTCCACTTGCTACCCATGTCTGTGGGTTCATCAGAATTGCACAGTCCACACCAACATTGTATGGAGACTCCTGTACAAACTTCTGCCACCATGCTTTCTTTACATTGTTCTTAAGTTCTACTCCAAGATTACCATAGTCCCATGTATTCGCAAGCCCGCCGTAAATCTCTGATCCCGGATATACAAATCCTCTTGATTTTGCCAGTGCTACGATTTTGTCCATAGTTTTCTCTACCATATCCCTTATCCTCGCCTTCTATAATATAGTAATTGTACCTTATTATACATTTTTACTATTTGCTTTTCAAGTATTTTCCCGGAAACGGTCGTTCTGCATTTCTTCTCGGACACCGTTCTGCACATTTTCCACATGCAAAACATTCGCCGGACATCGCGTTGTCTCCTTCTTCTTTAGATGGCAGTTCCAGTGATGCCGGGCATACCATCTGGCACGCTTTGCAGCCTTTGCGACCTTTTTCGCCTTGCCTTTTTCCCCGAAAGATGCAGACGCCTGTTTCGTTGTCGATTTTGTTCCATACAACGCATTTTTCACTGCACCGATAATTCCTTTGGAACTGTAGGTTGCTCCTGATACTGCATCTACATCAGTACTCATCTGCCGGATCATCAGATCTGTCAGCGTTTTTGCACGATTGAAGAAAGAAGTCGTTTCTCCCGGCGGGCTGTCAATGTGTATCTTCACAATCTTTTTATTCTTGATCGTTACGGTCACCGTGATCTTTCCACCATATCCATTTGCAGAGCCTGTGTATTTTCCATCTTTTAGATCAAAACCTTCACCTTTTTCCCGGCTTTCACTGTCTGGGACTCTGTCGTTTGCATTCCTGCTGCCAGAATCTTATGCACCCAACTTCCTCCATCGGAATCTGTTTCTGCATCCGGTCTGTATCCAGTGACAGCCACTATAACGAAAATTCCAAGTAACATTGCCGGAAGTACCGGTTTTATCATCTGTAATTTTTTCAGAATTTTCATACTCTACCCTATCCTTTTCTTTATTTGTGAATAACTTTGAATCCACTGTCACCGGAAAACACATCTGCAATTCCTTCCGTCACCCAGATTGTTCCGTCATCTTCCACCATAACAGTATCAAATGCCTGTGTATGTTTCTTCCAGTAAGTTGTTGCTTTCTTTCTGCCCATAATAAAGAGCGAGGTTGACAGTCCATCTGCAAGCGTTCCATCTTTTGAAACGATCGTAACCGAAGACAATCCATTTTCTGACGGATATCCGGTCTTCGGATCAATGATATGATGATATTTCTTTCCATTCTTTTCAAAATAACGTTCATAGCCACCCGATGTAATCGCCGCCTGATTTCGAAGAGACAATACTCCAATATAACTGGATTTGTCTTGTGGATCTTCCACGGCAATCTGCCATGCGGAACCATCCGGCTTGCTGTTCAGCGTCTGTACATTGCCGCCAAGGCTGATTACGGCATTTTTCACGCCATATTTTTTCATGATCTCCATAACGCGGCCGGAAGTATATCCTTTGGCAATTCCTCCAAGATCAATCTTCATTCCTTTTTGATCCAGTTTTACAGTACCTTTCTTCTCATCACAGATAATTTTATCTGCATCCATATTGGCAAGAAGTTTCTGAAGTTCTGTTTTGCCCGGTATCCGGTATTTTTCTGTCGTAAATCCCCATGCTTCCATCACCGGATACACAGTGATATCAAATGCGCCGTCTGTATCTTCATATAACTCTCTTGATCTTAAGATCAATTTCATCGTATCTTCAGAAACTTTTCCTGAACCATTCTGATTGATCCTGGCAATCTCACTCGTCTTCTTCCCGGTAGATACCAGATTTTCAATCCGTTCAATCTCTTTCACAGAAGCATCCAGCGCTTTTCCGGCATTTTTGCCATATGCTTTGAGTGTCATATAAGTGTCCATCGCAAATACTTCTCTTGTCTGTTCTTTTAAAAGAGATGCCTGACTGCCTTTTGATTTGCCATTTGTACTACAGCCGGTCGCAAGTCCCGTCACCATACATCCGATTACGAATACCGCCGCTGCCCGTTTCACATATTTTTGCATACATCTGTATATATATTCCTGTTTTTTCATATTTATATAATCCTCTTTATTTTTATCATTCAACGAATTCCTTCTGTTATCCGCGGTCTTATCTGTTCAACTCTCTTATTGTATATTTTTTTTTCCTATCTGCCAAGGCTAAGTTGTATTTTGATAACATTTCTCATTTTTCCTGTATTTTATTGCGACTTTTTTCAATAGCTGTTATTCTTTTTGTTAGCGTAAGCTAACTACTATTTTTTCAAGGAGGATTTATGTGCTTATGATAATCTGAAAGCCAATGTAACAAAGAACACAAACGGTCTGAAAACAGCTGCTTACAATGCTTCTACCGATTCTTTTACCTTTAGTGCACGCCAGACTGGAACAGATTCCGGAATCGCAGATACTGCACAGTTGACAGCATCTGATATCGAAACGACTGTAAAACCGGCAGACGGTGCTTACAGTGAATTCTTAAGAGTTGACTTTAACGGAAATGGTTATGGAGCTCTTGGATCCAAAATGCAGGCTGTAAAATGGACTTACTATGGAAATGATTCTACATACAGCAAGCCGGTACAGACATATGGTACTAAATTTGCTGCCAGTTCCCACAGGGATATGACGGAACAGGATACTGGACAGTTACTATCTATGCACTTGGTTATGCAGACTACTCTGTAAATATCCAGGCTACTGCTGATAACATCGTTGTAGACGATAACACAAAAGGTGATGACACGCAGTTAAAAGCACTCGTTGAAAAAGCTAAGAAACTTTCTGAAAATGATTACACAGCAGAGAGCTGGGCAAGCTTTAAGACAGAATTAGACGAGGCAAAAGAGCTTCCGTAAACATTCCTTCTACTGTAAAGATTAATAAAGTTTCTTACAGCGTAACTGCTGTAAATGCAAAAGTATTTGCAAACAACACAAAAGTCAAAAAAATTAAAATTACAAAATAAGCGATCAACCTCCATTCAAAATAAAAAAGGCAGGGAATGAATATTTCCCCTGTCGCCAAAATCGCCCGGATCCTTTTCAGATCCAGGCGATTTTCAATTTACATAATCAACGTCTCCAGAATCTCCAGTGACTTAAATGATTTTCCCAGATACTCTGCCATATACGCTGTCACAACGTCTCCCAGCTCTTTCAGCACATCTTCCTTCACAAGAAACGTATAAAGCTTCTCCACAGGTGAGGCTATGATATACTGCATTGCATACAGCGTAGAAACACTCAGTTTTCTTCCATCCGTCACATGAGCGGCACACTGTCGGCATAAAAGACCACCACGGCGGATACTGAATACTTTCTCCTGTTCTCTGTCCCCGCAACCGATACATTCAAACACCTGCGGTCCTTCTCCATTGATACTGATGACCTTTAATTCATAAATATAACGGATCAGCCGATTCGGGATTCTGGTATTCACAAGTGCACGAAACGTCTGATATAAAAGCTTCAGTAACAAAGTCTCATCATTGGCTTCTCTTGCATAATAATTTGCTAAATCCATAAAATAAAAGCCATAATAAGCGCCCTCTACATCCGTGCGCAGTTCTTCAAAATAATTGGAAATGGACGCCGACACCAGCGTATACGATGTCCGCCCTTCATATACAGTAAACTGTCCAAAAGAGAAAGGGCTTGTCACACCGACCAGTGCGCTGTTTGGTCTTCTCGCGCCTCTGGCAAATGCTGCGATCTTGCCCCTTTCTTTACTCAGAATTACTACACGTCTGTCATATTCTCCTATCGACGTCTGAGCAAGCACCATGCCTGTCACCGTAATCTGATTCATATTCTTTCTCACCTTTCCGGTTCTGTTCTTTCTCTGCACATGCACAGATCTGCATGCCCCGGTAATATAAATAATCGGTTATCTTCCCCGTCTTCCGGAAACGGTCCCAGTACATTTCTTCCATCTTCTCACCTCATCTGGTATTTACAGATTAGGTTCTCCAGAAGATACCCTTTCTTATTCTTCTTCCCGGTATCCAAAATTTTTCATCAGAAACTCACTGTCTCTCCAGTCCTTCTTTACTTTTACCCAAAGCTTGAGATTTACCTGGCAATCCAGCATTTTTTCAATCTCATAACGGGCAGTACTTCCGATTTTTTTCAACATATTTCCTTGTTTTCCAATAATTATCCCCTTGTGCGAATCTCTCTCACAGATAATCGTTGCGTCAATGTGCATAACTTTTCCGCGTTTTTTCATCTGATCGATCGCAACTGCGATTCCATGTGGAATCTCTTCATTCAGACTGTGCAGTGCTTTCTCACGGATCAGTTCAGCTACGATCTGACGCTCCGGCTGGTCTGTAATCGTATCTTCATCATAGAACTGTGGTCCGTAAGGAAGATATTTCATCACTACTTTCAACAACTCTTTCGTGTTATCTCCGCTCCTTGCTGACACCGGCACGATGTCAGCGAAATCATACACATCTTTATATGCTGCAATTGCCGGAAGGATATCTTCTTTCTTTACACTGTCTGTTTTATTGATAACAAGTACAACCGGCGTCTTTACCTTCTTAAGCTGGCTGGCAATATGCTGCTCTCCTGCTCCGATAAATGTTGTCGGTTCTACAAGCCAGAGAACAACGTCTACTTCATTTAACGTCCGTTCTGCAACATTTACCATATATTCTCCAAGTTTATTTTTTGCTTTGTGGATTCCTGGTGTATCGACGAAAATAATCTGTCCATCTTCTCTTGTAAGTACAGTCTGAATCCGATTTCTTGTCGTCTGCGGTTTCTTGGATGTGATCGCGATCTTCTGACCGATCAGATAATTCATTAGTGTGGACTTTCCAACATTCGGACGTCCGATCAGAGTTACAAATCCTGATTTATACTTATTATTCATCTTCCTTTTCCCCTTCATTCTGGAAACTTGTCACTGTCTGGAACAGATCTTTTGCTTCTTCAATCTTTTCTTCACTTCCGATAACACAGATCTGGTCTGCCGAAAGGATTGCTTCCAGTACCGGTGCCAGCCTGCGGATATCCTCCTGCGTTGCATCCAGTACTTCTTCTCTTGTTTTCCGAACCATGTCTTCGTTTACTTTATTCATATAAAGATTCATGGAACGTTCACCTTTTGCAGAAGGCGTCATCGGCTGATCCAGATTGCTCATCGTTCCGATAATGTATTTCGTCATATCACGGTCAGAAACTGTAAAATTCTTCACATAATCTACAACACCTTCATACACATCCAGTGTCCGCTTCAGATTCGGATCACGGTAAGAGACAAAATAACCTTCTCCGATACGGTTAAAGTTGCTCATACAGCCATATGCACCACCTTTTACACGGATATTCTGCCACAGATATTCATAACTTAAGATTACTTTTAATATCTGTAATGCTCCTGTATATTCTTCTCCCCGTTCAATAAAATTACCGGTTTTTGCCACATACTGTACTTTGGAAGCAGTACGGAATCCTTCGTTCTTCTTCTCACAGTGAATCATACACGGTGTCTCTTCCACCGGCTCTGTATACAATCTGTCTTTCAGAGACTGCACCATTTTTTCAAAGCCCTTCAAACCTTCGCCTGCGGCTGTGTAACTAAGCATCATACGATCTGCCCGGAACAGCTTCACTGACAGTTCTTTTAATTTTTCCGATAAATGTTCTTTCTCTTCTTCAAAATGTGTATCCAGCCAGTCTACCTTGCGGAAGAAATCTACGCCATTTGTCATATCTTTAAGTTTCGCTGACGGAGATGCATAAGACAATGCACGAAGTGCTGCCGTTGTATGCCCGGAAGACTGGAACTTCATCAGAAGTCTGGATTTTAACATGGCAAGGATTTCTTTCATACGCTTTGTATCATCCAGGCAGGACTCTGTCAGGATCTCACCCATCATATCAAATGCAAACGGGAGCTTGTCATATAGGGCTTTCGTTTTGATCTCAAATGTAGCTTTAAATTCCTTTTCCTTTACTTTTGTAACATCATTGTATAATTCCAATGATGTTGCAATACCACCAGTATGCATGTTAATCTCATTAAAAAGTTCTCCATATCCATGTTTCTTCGTATCGATCACGCCAAGCGCTGACTGTAAAATACCAACATACGGAAGGTCTTCCTCCTGCACATCCGACATATCAAAGAGAATATCTGCATATCCAATTCCGTTCGTTTCAATTTCATGGAAAATAACCGGCACATCCGCAAGCCTCATCTCTTCATTAATAATCGGCTGGATTTTTCTGGAAATATCTTCTCTTTTTAAAACCGGTATCTTCTCCAGATCTTCCGGCGAATCTTCTTCTGACTGGTAAGTTTCCAGTGCCTTCGTATTTACAACCAGCTGTTCCTGCTCCTCTTCACTTAAACTCTGCTTATATGATTCCAGTTTATCTTCTAATTCTTTCTCCAGTTTTGCTGTGCGTCCCTTCTCCGGTTTTACAACTACGACCGCACCATGCGTATTATCAAGGATGTATTTTTGGATCAGTTCTTCATAATACCTGGTCCCGATCTGTTCTTTCAGAAATTCAAATGTATCCAGTGCTTCAATATGCATGAACGGTTCATTGTCATCATACAGCCAGCTGTCCATCATCTGTAAGCCATACATAAGTCCTTTCGGATAATTTCCAAAATCCGCTTCACGATAACGAAATTCCTGATAATTAATCCCCGCCTCCAACGCTTTCTTATCAATTCCGTTCTTAACAAGATCTGTAAACACCTCTTCAATCTTCGCAACAAATGCTTCCTTCTGGTCTGCATTTGCATTTTTAGAAATTACAGAAAAGATCGGCTGATAAATACCATTGTCATAAGATCCCATAATATCTTTTCCGATTCCTGCGTCCGTCAATGCCTGTTTCAGCGGTGCACCCGGCGCTGATAACAATGCATAATCCAGAATCTCAAAAGCAAGATATAGCTTCGGATCAAGACTTGTTCCAATAACTTTATTATAAGACAGGAAGGTATTCTCTTCTTCCGACTCCTCACTGCCGACAGAGTACGTTAGCTCCTTTTCAGCCATCTCCGCAAACGGCTTCTGCAGGCGGATTGCTGAATCGATCTCTTTCGCTTCAAATTTGCTCAGATACATCTCATCCAGCCAGTTCAGTTTCTCTGCCATATCCATATTTCCATACAGATAAATATAGCTGTTGGATGGATGATAATAAGTTCTGTGGAAATCAAGGAACTGTTCATAAGTCAGTTCCGGAATCACATCCGGATCTCCACCGGATTCATTTGCATAGGATGTATCCGGAAACAATGTATTCAGTACTACTCGATCCAGCACACCTTCCGGAGAGGAAAATGCACCTTTCATCTCATTGTATACGACACCATTATACGTCAGCGGCTCATCTTTTGAAGGCATCCGGTAGCTCCAGCCTTCCTGGCAGAATATCTCCTCATGCTTATAAATATTCGGATAAAGCACAGCATCCATATAAATATGCATCAGGTTCTGAAAGTCTTTGTCGTTGCAACTTGCGACTGGATATACGGTCTTGTCCGGATATGTCATCGCATTCAGAAATGTATTCAGTGATCCTTTTACCAGTTCTACAAATGGATCTTTTGCCGGGAAATTCTTCGATCCGCACAATACAGAATGTTCCATAATATGTGGTACACCGGTGCTGTCCGACGGTGGTGTACGAAATCCGATCTGAAACACTTTGTTGTCATCATCATTCTCTATTAAAAGGACTCTCGCCCCACTTTTTTTATGTCTGAGTAAATATCCCACAGAATGGATTCCTTTTAATTCCTTTGTCTGCAGTAATTCATAAGCCTTCACATCATTTTTATTCATATAAGCTCTCTTCGACTCCTTTCATTGCACACTCTATCTGATTATTATACCATCTTTTTTCTTTCTATACAAAGAAATAACAAAAGTGAGGCGATATCACCTCACTTTTCTATATCCCTTATCTGGTTTTCGTTTAATATTTGCTCAGATCACCATAATCCGGCTCTCGTGTAACCTGGCGAATCACCAGCAGTGTACCGATCATCAGCACGATAGAAACCGGCATACAGATAAATGGATTTCTCACAAATCCGGCGATTACATAAGATACGCATGAAATAATCGCTGCTGTAATCGCATACGGAAGCTGTGTCGTTACATGATTGACATGATTACACTGGCCACCCGCCGACGCCATGATCGTCGTATCGGAAATCGGTGAGCAGTGGTCTCCGCATACAGCTCCAGCCATACATGCTGAAATAGAGATGATCATCATCTGTTCATTCGTTCCCGAAAATACAGCTACAACAATCGGAATCAGGATTCCGAAAGTTCCCCATGAAGTTCCGGTTGCAAATGCAAGGAAACATCCTACCAGGAAGATAATTGCAGGCAGTAGACTTACCAGTCCTCCGGCTGCTTTTTGCATTCCATTTGCAACAAATTCAGCTGCCCCAAGGCTGTCTGTCATTGCCTTTAAAGTCCATGCAAATGTCAGGATCAGGATAGCCGGAACCATCGCCTTAAATCCTTCCGGTACACAGGACATGGAATCGCTGAAAGATAATACTCTTCGCACTGCATAAAAAATAACTGTAATAATAAATGCGAAGAAACTTCCAAGCATCAGTCCAACCGATGCATCACTTCCCGAAAATGCTTTCACAAACCCGGTTCCACTGAAAAAACCACCGGTATAAATCATTCCGATAATACAACATACGATCAATACAAGAATCGGAAGAACAAGGTCGATTACGTTTCCCTTTCCTTCTTCCATCTCATTTTCTGCTGTTGCATATGGTCTGTCTTCTGTCGTATACAGATCGCCTTTTACTGCATTTTTCTCATGCAGTTTCATCGGGCCGTAATCAAACTTCAGGACTACGATTGCTACCATCATTACAACTGTCAGGATTGCATAAAAATTATAAGGAATTGCACGGATAAAGATTGAAAATCCGTCTTCTCCTTTTACAAATCCGGTTACTGCCGCTGCCCATGAAGAAATCGGTGCAATGATACAAACCGGCGCTGCAGTTGCATCGATCAGATAAGACAGCTTTGCTCTGGATACATTATGCTGATCCGTTACCGGTCTCATAACACTTCCGACTGTCAGACAGTTAAAATAATCATCAATGAAGATCAGTACTCCAAGTAAAATTGTTGTAAGCTGTGCACCTACTCTTGTTTTAATGTGTTTACTTGCCCAACGTCCGAACGCTGCTGATCCTCCGGCTTTGTTCATCATACATACCATAATTCCAAGTACAACTAAAAATACTAAAATACCAACGTTATAGCTGTCAGACAGCACTCCTACGATACCATCCTGGAATACATGGGTGATTGTCTTCTCAAACCGGAACCCTGACCAAAAAACACCTCCGATTAAAATACCAACAAACAGGGAACTGTACACTTCCTTTGTAATTAATGCAAGCACGATTGCCACCACCGGTGGAATTAACGAATATATCGACGCATACATATCCGGTACATATTTTGCTTTTCCATCTGAAGCAAATACTGTCAGTGAACTTCCTAAAACAGATAAAGTCAACAGCATGGTTGTCATCCAGATTTTTTTTCTTCCTCTCATCTTTTTTCCTCTCTTTTCTTCCTTTTATTTGCTAAAAAAATGCCATGAACAACACATCTTTTCTGCGCGTTCATGGCATAATCGTCAATTCTCAAATATAAATTCTCTTCTTCGACTCTCATACTGTGATAGCGCTCCACATTCCTGTGACAGTACGCAACATCTTCTGTCTGCGTCCCAGAAATCAGATCCGGAATATCTGACTCCTTCGGCAAATCCCCCTTTCTGAAAGAACAGTCTTCCAAACTATCGTTCTTCCTTACTGATGAAATCCGCACCTCTATCAAGTTCTGTTATTCACATTCTCTATTTTTACATTTTTCTTCGCTGATGTCAACAACTATTATTTTTTTATCAGCGATCGTCAAAATGTGGCAGCCATAAATGACTGCCACATTCTTATATGCTTTATGATCTTCTTGTCAAATCTTATTCTTCTCCGTACAGAGTGATCAGTTTCTTCAGATAATCATATCTTTCCATGGCCTCAGCCTCGTTCTTAGCGAACAGTCTTGCAGCCTTCTCCGGATTAGCTCTCTTCAGGGCATTGTAACGAACTTCTCCGTCAAGGAATGCCTGATAATCTTCTTCCTTAGGCTCTTTGCTGTCCAGAGTGAACTTGTTGCCTTCTGCTGCAGGATTGAATCTGAAGTTGTTCCAGTATCCACATTCTACTGCCAACTGTTCCTCTGTCTGAGCTTTGCTCATACCTTTCTTGATACCATGGTTGATACATGGAGCGTATGCAATGATCAGTGATGGTCCCGGATAAGCCTCAGCCTCTGAAATTGCTTTAACAGTCTGGTTGAAGTCTCCACCCATAGCAATCTGTGCAACGTATACATATCCGTAGCTCATTGCCATGCTTGCAAGGTCTTTCTTCTTAGTTTCTTTTCCGCCTGCTGCGAACTGAGCTGTAGCACCAGTCTTAGTAGCTTTAGAAGACTGTCCACCTGTATTAGAGTAAACTTCTGTATCGAATACCATGACGTTGATGTCTTCACCACTTGCTAACACGTGGTCAACTCCACCGAATCCGATATCGTAAGCCCATCCGTCACCACCGAAGATCCACTGGGATTTCTTAGCAAGGAAGTCTTTGTTTTTAACAATATCTTTGCATGTGTCACAGTCACATCCGTCTAATGCTGCAACTAATTTGTCTGTAGCATCTCCGTTTGTAACTCCGCAGTTAAATGTATCCAGGTATTCCTGGCAAGCAGCTTTTGCTGCCTCTGAAGCCTTGTCGCTTGCAGCTACAGCTTCTACTTCTTCTTTCAGTCTCTTTCTGATTGCTTTCTGAGCAAGCAACATACCATATCCAAACTCTGCGTTGTCTTCGAACAGTGAGTTAGACCAAGCCGGTCCCTGTCCTTTCTCGTTGATTGTATATGGTGTAGACGGTGAAGAGTTACCCCAGATAGAAGAACATCCTGTTGCGTTAGCGATGTACATTCTGTCACCGAATAACTGAGTGATCAATTTTGCATAAGGAGTTTCTCCACATCCTGCACAAGCTCCTGAGAACTCAAGCAGTGGCTGTTTGAACTGGCTTCCCTTAACAGTGTTAGCTTTGAATTTAGCTACAACTTCCGGTTTTACTTCGATCTCACGTCCGAAGTCAAATACATCCTGTTCTTTAGCATTCTCTTCCATGTTTGCCATAACAAGAGCTTTCTCACCCTTCTTACCTGGGCAAACGTTTACACAAGATCCACATCCTGTACAGTCATAAGCTGATACAGTCATTGTGAATTTCATTCCAGGCATACCAATCATATCAATTGCTTTTGTTCCTTCCGGAGCCTTTGCAAGTTCATCCTCTGTAAGAGCTACCGGACGGATAACTGCATGCGGACAAACGTATGCACAACGGTTACACTGGATACAGTTCTCTGACTGCCATACCGGGATATCTACTGCGATACCACGTTTCTCATATGCTGCACTACCTGACGGTGTAGAACCATCTGCATAATCTGTAAATGTAGATACCGGCAGGTTATTACCCTCCTGTGCATTTACTTTAGACTGAATATTCTTAACAAATGCTACAACGTCGTCTTTTCCACCTTTAACTTCCGGTGTGAATAATCCTTCGTCTTCACAAGATTTCCAAGATTCCGGAACTTCAATCTCAACAACCTGTTTTGCACCGGCATCGATTGCATCGTAATTCATCTGTACAATCTTGTCACCTTTTCTTCCGTACGTAGCTTTTGCTGCTTTCTTCATCAGATCGATTGCTTCTTCTTCCGGAATGATAGATGCCAGTTTGAAGAATGCTGACTGAAGGACTGTATTGATACGTCCGCCAAGTCCGATCTCTTTACCAATCTTGATACCATCAATTGTGTAGAATTTGATATTATGGTCAGCAATGAATGCTTTTACCTGTCCCGGTAAATGTTTCTCAAGACCTTCCATATCCCATGAACAGTTCAGAAGGAATGTTCCTCCGTCAACTAATTCCTGAACCATGTTGTATTTATTAACATAAGATGGGTTGTGACATGCTACAAAGTTTGCCTTGTGGATCAGGTAAGTAGATTTGATTGGCTTCTTACCGAAACGCAAGTGAGACATTGTAACACCGCCAGACTTTTTAGAATCATAATCAAAGTAAGCCTGTGCATACATATCTGTATTGTCACCGATAATCTTAATAGAGTTCTTGTTAGCTCCTACAGTACCGTCAGCTCCAAGTCCCCAGAACTTACAGTTGATTGTTCCTTCCGGTGTTGTAACCAGTGGTGCACCAACTTCAAGAGAAAGATTTGTAACATCATCGTTGATACCGATTGTAAATCTGTCTTTGTCTGCGTTCTCAAATACTGCAACGATCTGTGCAGGTGTTGTATCTTTAGATCCTAATCCGTAACGTCCTCCGTTAACCGGAATTGCATCGAATTTAGATCCTTTTAATGCAGAAACAACATCGAGGTATAATGGCTCTCCCTGTGCTCCTGGCTCTTTTGTTCTGTCAAGTACATTGATGTATTTAACAGTATCCGGAATAGCATCGATGAGTGCCTGTGCGCAGAATGGTCTGTACAGACGTACTTTAACAACTCCGACTTTCTCGCCTGCTGCTGTTAAGTAATCGATTGTCTCTTCAATTGTATCACATACAGAACCCATAGCGATGATAACTTTCTCAGCATCAGCAGCTCCGTAGTAGTTAAACAGTTTGTAATCTGTTCCGATCTTAGCATTAACTTTGTCCATGTACTCCTGAACGATTGCCGGCATAGCATCATAATATGGGTTACATGCTTCTCTTGCCTGGAAGAAAATATCCGGGTTCTGAGCAGAGCCTCTCTGGCATGGATGATTTGGATTCAGTGCATGATTTCTGAACTCATCAATTGCATCCATATCTACCAGATCTTTCAGATCTTCGTAATCCCATGTCTCAATCTTCTGAATCTCGTGAGAAGTACGGAATCCATCAAAGAAGTTGATGAATGGAAGTTTTCCTTTTAATGCTGCACAGTGTGCAACCGGTGTTAAGTCCATTACTTCCTGTACACTGGATTCGCAAAGCATTGCAGCACCAGTCTGACGACAGGCGTAAACATCTGAGTGATCTCCGAAAATGTTCAGCGCATGGCTAGCAAGTGCACGAGCAGATACGTTAAATACACCCGGAAGCTGTTCTCCAGCCACTTTATATAAGTTAGGAATCATCAACAATAATCCCTGAGATGCTGTAAATGTTGTTGTCAAAGCTCCAGCGGAAAGAGATCCGTGTACAGCTCCTGCAGCACCTGCCTCTGACTGCATCTCTGTTACCTGAACAGTCTGTCCAAATATGTTCTTTCTTCCTTCTGTTGCCCATTCATCTACATGTTCTGGCATAACAGATGATGGTGTGATAGGGTAAATTGCAGCAACTTCTGTATATGCATATGATGCATGAGCTGCAGCCTGATTACCATCCATGGTCTTCATTTTTCTTGCCATTTTTGTTGTTCCTCCTTAAATTTTGTACATATCACTGTATTTTGACGTGTATATTTATTATAGTCCGATTATATTTAAAAGTCTAGTAATTCTCTCTGTTATTTTGTTCCTTTTCCTGTACAACCTGTTCATTTTCCATTCTTTTTTGCCGGATATGCCAGAATATAATCAGTGATGCCGAAACAATTACAAGCGCTCCTGCAAGTACCTGCGATACCGGAATCGATGTGCCCGGAAACAGTAACTGATCTGTTCTGAGTCCCTCGATCCAGACGCGTCCCAGCCCATATCCGAACAGATAGACTAAGAATACCTCTCCATTAAACTTTTTGTGTCTGCGGTATAACAGCATGATGAACAGCACCATCAGACACCAGAGTGATTCATACAGAAACGTCGGGTGCACCTGAATGTATGACGTTCCATTTTTGTACTGCATATGTCTGCGCATTAAATCAGTAATATCCGACGGGCGTACTGCATCCGTCGGAAGTTTCATTGCGAATAAGCCATTCGTATATTCTCCGAATGCTTCCCGGTTGAAGAAATTACCCCAGCGTCCGATCATCTGTCCTGCCACCAGTCCCAGGCTGGCAGTATCGAACAGCACCGCTGCTGATAATTTCTTAACTTTTGCAAATACGATAACTGTAATCACAGCTGCGATCACACCACCGTAAATCGCCAGACCTCCTTCCCGAATATTCAGGATACTTTTCAGATCATTTTTGTACATATTCCAGGAAAATACCACATAATATGCGCGTGCACCAATAATCGCAAATACGACTGCATAAAGTGCCAGATCAAAATAGGTCTCCGAATTCTGTTTCGTCCGTTTCGCTTCGGCTGCTGCGATCAGGATTCCTGCCAGAATCCCCAGACCAATAATTATTCCATAAAAAGCAATATCAAAACCACCTATAGAAATGTGATTGCCCACATTTTTCAAGTGGATACCAAGATTGGGAAAATCAATGGTTTTATGCATGTTCTGTTTTCTTCCCTTCTTAACTTTTCCTTTTATTATTTCTCTTAAACGTTAAATCTGAACAGCATGATGTCTCCATCCTGGACAACGTAATCTTTTCCTTCCAGGCGGATCAGTCCTTTTTCTTTTGCTGCTGTATGGCTTCCGCATTCCATCAGATCATCGTAAGATACAACCTCTGCACGGATAAATCCTCGTTCAAAGTCTGTGTGGATTTTACCTGCTGCCTGCGGTGCTTTTGTTCCTTTTGTAATCGTCCATGCACGGACTTCCGGCTCGCCGGCTGTCAGATAGCTGATCAGTCCGAGCAGCTTGTAGCTGGCTTTGATCAGTTTTTCCAGTCCGGATTCTGTTAATCCGAGATCCTCTAAGAACATCTTCTTCTCATCATCATCCAGCTCTGCAATCTCCTGTTCAATCTGTGCACATACAACAAATACTTCACTTTGCTCTTTTGCCGCGTATTCTCTTACTTCCTGCACGCCCTTGTTATTGGCTCCGTCATCTGCCAGATCATCTTCTGCAACATTTGCTGCATAAATAACCGGTTTGTATGTCAGAAGATTGTAGCTCTTTAACCATTCTTCCTCTTCTTCATCTTCTGCTCCGTCAAATGTCTTCGCAAGACGGTTATCTTCCAGATGTGCTTTGATCTTCTCTAACAGTGCAAGTTCTTTTGCTGCTGTCTTGTCATTTCTTGCAACTTTTGTAGTCTTTGCAATTCTACGCTCCAGGATCTCCAGATCAGAAAAAATCAGTTCCAGATTGATCGTCTCGATATCCCGCAGTGGATCTACACTTCCGTCTACATGTACAATATTGCTATCCTCAAAACATCTGACAACATGTACGATTGCATCTACTTCACGGATATTTGCGAGGAACTGGTTGCCAAGTCCCTCTCCTTTGGATGCTCCCTTAACAAGACCCGCAATATCAACAAATTCGATTGCCGCCGGAATGATCTTCTTTGTATGATACATCTCTCCCAGAACGTTCAGTCTCTCATCCGGCACGGTAACGACGCCGACGTTCGGATCAATCGTGCAGAACGGATAGTTTGCGGACTCTGCTCCTGCTTTTGTTAATGAGTTAAATAATGTACTTTTTCCTACATTTGGAAGTCCTACGATTCCCAGTTTCATAATTTTATATTCTCCTTTTTTATCCTTTGGTTTCAGGATTTTTATTAATCTTTTTCTGCTATCTCATGTTCTTTCAAAATAAAAAGAAACCCTGATATAGCAATTTATAGATTATCACACCAGGGTTTCAAATTCAATGTAAATCCGCTATTTTCCCAGTAATTGTTAATGAAATCACGCATAAAATTTTATTTCCTTTCTCCCTTTAGCAGCCTTTTTCTTACTGCGAATATCTCTGGGCATACTCTTTATTTGTTCCATAACCTTTCTGGCTTCATCGTCCAACTGGGTAGCAGACATTTTCGATATCTCTTTTTGCAATTTTAGCATTTAAGGGATATCATGCTTTGTATCCTGGTATCCCTTCTCTGACACTTTTCTATATTTAGGATACGATTTTATATCCCTTTTCCACAATTTATTATTTAAGGGATATCATACTTTGCGTTCTGATATCCCTTCTCTAACTATTTACTATAATTGAGATATGATGTTGTATCTCTTTCCGCAATTATATATTAAAAAAGATACTTCAACTTAATTTCTGGCATCCCTTCCCGGCAATTATACCGCAAGGGGATACAAAAGCTCCTCTTGCCATATCCCTTTCCCGACAGTTCCTGCCATAGAGATATAAAAACACATCTTACAATATCCCTACTCGGTAATTCCTGTCATAATAGATACAGCACCCAAGATTTACTTAACATCTTAATCTTGTCCTTTATCCTTGGTCTCCATCAAGATCACGATTCCGTTCATAAAGCTGATCTTCACTTCATCTTCGAGCCACTGGTTGCTCACACACAGACTGTCATATGGACTCAGTGTATGATCGGTGAGCGGATACTTGGCGCCCTCGATATTGAAATGATATACTTCCGCGCCAAGTGGAAATACTGAAAAGAACGGACCATACGCCTCATCTTTTTTAATCACAGTATCTCCGTCGATCAGCCGGATACGATTCTGCGGATCTAGGATCTGTGCCTCCACACCTGCCTGAAATGGAATTGCAAGCGACTGTATATTTGCCCAGAGATGATCGATCCTGCCGCCAGTTGCACCAAGAATAATCATCTCTTTGCACCCCAGTGTCATTGCGAGACGAATTGCGATTTCTGTATCTGAAGCATCCTTCACCGGATTAAATTCACGGATTGGAACATCTGTCTCGTCACGGTAATATGTGGCAATCATCTGATCCACACTGTCAAAATCCCCTACGATATAGCTCGGCATAATTTGATGATGGTATAAAAATTCCATTCCCCGATCTACACCGATCACACATCCTGCTTCCTCCCTCAAAACAGAAAGTGTAAACTCCTCGTTCAGCTCTCCCCCGCTGACGATAACGATTTTCTTATTCATAATCCTTTAAAATCTCCATAAATTTCTTTGTATTTTCACCCGGATCTCCGCCAAATACAGCTGAACCCGCTACGATAATATTTGCTCCGGCATCCAGCACTTCACGGACATTTGTAAGATAAATACCGCCATCTACCTGAATATCCACCTGAAGTCCCTGTTCATTGATCATGGCACGGATCTTGCGGATCTTATCCAGTGATTCCGGAATGAACTTCTGACCTCCGAATCCCGGATGCACGCTCATTACCAGTAACATATCCACTTTCGGAAGAAGATGTTCGATTGCTTCTGCCGGTGTTTCCGGGCAGATGGATAAGCCGACTTTCATGTTGCAGTCACGAATCTTCTGAATCGTTGCTTCCACATCCTCACATGCTTCCAGATGAATCGTTACGATATCTGCTCCTGATTTTTCAAATTCTTCGATATAGCGGATTGGTTCTTTCACCATCAAATGCGCATCCATCACCTGTCCTGTCACATCATGAATGGATTTTAAAACCGGCATTCCAAAAGAGATACTTGGCACAAACATTCCATCCATTACATCAAAATGAATATATTTTGCCCCATTGTCTTCTGTCAGTTTCATCTGTTCCCCCAGGTTCTTAAAATCTGCCGCCAAAATGGACGGTGCTAAAATGTACTCCATGTCTAATACCTCCTCTTATTCTTCAGTTCCTCATACATTTCTTTATAATCTTCATAACGGACTTCGTGGATCTTCCCGGATTCTACCGCTTCTTTTATTGCACAGCCCGGTTCGTGTATATGATCGCATCCATTATATTTGCATCCACCTTCATAAGGTTCAAATTCCGGAAAATAATATTTCAGTTCTTCTTTTTCAAAATCATTCACATACAGAGAACTAAATCCGGGGGTATCCATAATATAGGATTCCTCATCTATCGGGAACAACTCAGAATGTCTTGTTGTATGTTTTCCACGTTCGATCTTTCGGCTGATGCCTCCGGTCTCCATATTCGCTTCCGGCTGTAAAATATTAATGATCGAAGATTTACCGACTCCTGATGGTCCGGCAATCACTGTTGTCTTTCCCTGTAGCAGTTTACGGATCTCTTCGATATTCTTCTCTTCTTTTGCACTTGTAAACACACACGGATAACCGCAGTCACGATAAATGCTTTCAATCTCGGCAATCCGTTCTTCGCAGGCAATATCTTCTTTGTTAAAGCACAGAACAACCGGTACACCTTTGCTTTCCATCATTACGAGAAAACGGTCCAGCAGATTATAGTGCGGACTCGGTTTACACACTGCAAATACGACCAGTGCCTGGTCGATATTGGCAACTGCCGGACGTATCAGTTCATTCTGACGTGGCAGGATCCGAATGATATTTCCCAGTTTTTCTTCTTTATCCAGAACTTCCAGTTCAACATTATCACCAACCAGCGGTTTAATCTTGTCTTTTCTGAAAATTCCTTTCGCTTTACATTCATAAACACCGGATTCTACTACGTGAACGTAGTAGAATCCGGCAATTCCTTTTACAATCTTTCCATTCATATTTTCTGCAATCTGTCCTTATCTGCTAGTTATCGCCCTGTTTTCCGTCATTGTTTCCACTGTTGCTTTCCGGTTTTGGTCCAAGGCTTAAGACATAGCGGATGGTTGATCCTTTGGATACTTTTCCGTAAGAAGGAGTCATGGAAATAATCGTTCCTTCTTCATAATTACTACTGTACTCGCTCCGCTGTTTGCTTGCATTCAGTCCATTCTCAGAAGCCCAACTTAACAGTTCTTCTTCATCACTGCCACTGAAATTCTGGACAGTAATCTTATCCTCCGGTTTCTTTCCTTTGCTGACAACAATATTTACTGTTGATCCGGCATTTACTTTGTTACCGCTGTACGGAGACTGAGACACAACGTAGCCTTTTTCTGTCTCATCACTGTACTGGTAAGTAACCGTTCCAACTTTCAGTCCTGCTGACTTGATCGCAGACTGTGCTTCCGAATCTGTCTTGCCTACAAGACTTGGCACAGAAATCTTCTCAGAGCCTTTGCTGACTTTCATTACCACTTCCTGATCTGCGGTTACACTTGTTCCTGCTGCCGGATCCGTTCCGATAACTTCGCCCTCATCATACTGGCTGCTATATACAAACTGGGAAGTTCCAACTGTAAGACCTTTTTCTTCCAGTGTGCGCTGCGCTTCGGATTCATCCATACCGGATACATCCGGTATCTGGATCGTATCTTCTATCTTCTTTGAAGATACAACAATATCAATTCTTGTATTCTTCGCTACTTTTGTTCCGGCTTCTGTCTTCTGCTCGCAGACTTTACCTTTTTCATATTTATCAGATTCTTCATATGTGATATGACATCCAAGTCCTTTTTTGTTCAGCGCTGCTTTTGCATCTTCTTCTGTCATTCCAACAACATTCGGAACTTTTACTTTGCTGTCTGTCTCTTCTGCTGTAACTCCGGAATTAAATCCTTTGAAGATACCGGTAGCTTTGCCGATTGCAAAGACAACAACGAACAGAATAATGATCACGACAACAACCATAAGAATCTTCATAAGCTTACGCATACCTGGATTTACATCTTCGCCGCCTTTTTTCTTGCGGGACTTTTTCCGGTCATATACATCATCGTCATAATCATCGTCTCCGTAACCTTTGCTGCCATAGCCTTTGTCGTCATAATCATCATCGTAGTCTTCATCATCATAATCATCGCCATAGCCTTTGTTGTCATCGTAATTGTCATCGTAATCCTCGTCGTCATAATCATCATCATAACCACTACGGATATCGTCCAGTTCTTCATCCGTGATGATCACGGTATCGGCATTGCCAAGCGGCGGGATCACTACGAAATCTCCATCCGGATCTACCAGTGAACGTTTCAGATCCTGAATCAGCTGTGTTGTATTCGGATAACGGCGTTCTCCGTTTTTCTGTGTACATTTTAAAATAATCTGTTCCAGACTGTACGGAATATCCGGAACCAGTTCTGACGGCGGTGTGATTTCTTGCTGCAGGTGTTTCATTGCAACAGATACGGTCGAATCTCCGTCAAACGGTACCTGACCGGTTGCCATCTCATACAGCGTAATACCAATCGAATAAATATCACTCTTCGCATCACTGAATCCGCCTCTTGCCTGCTCCGGTGATGTATAATGTACTGAGCCCATTGCGTTCGTACTGATCGTATTCGATGTAGTAGCTTTTGCAATTCCGAAATCTGTTACTTTAACTTTGCCGTCTCTGGAAATAATTACATTCTGCGGTTTGATATCGCGGTGAATGATATTTGCCGCATGTGCTGCACCGATACCGGTGCACATCTGTATTGCGATGCTGATAATCTCTTTGTGAGATAATCTGCCCTTTCTTTCAATATACTCTTTCAGCGTGATTCCTTCAACCAGTTCCATAACCATATAATACAGTCCCCGGTCCTCGCCTACATCATAGACATTTACAACGTTCGGGTTCAGCAGTCCCGCTGCAGACTGCGCTTCTGTCCGGAATTTACGGACGAAATTCTCATCTTCCCGATATTCTTTCTTCAATACTTTGATCGCAACATAGCGATTCAGCATCGTATCTTTTCCCTTATATACATCCGCCATTCCACCGGCGCCAATCTTGCTCAGCACCTCATAACGGTTACCCAGAAATATTCCGTCTTTTACCATACGCTCACCTCATCTGCAAGTGGCTCTGCCATAACCACCCCTATATTATCTCTCCCGCCATTACTGTTCGCTTTCTCTATCAGCATATGAACTGCCTCAACAATATCTCTGGCTCCCTTAACAATGTCAAACATGTCCTCATCTTCTACCATGTTGCTGAGTCCGTCTGTACACATCAGAATGATGTCTCCCTTTCTCAGACGATATTCATAAATATCTGCTTCTACATCTTCTTTCACACCGATCGCCCTTGTGATAATATTCTTATCCGGGTGATTCTTGGCTTCTTCTGCTTTGATTCCTCCAAGTCTTACCATCTCTTCTACAAGAGAGTGGTCTTTGGAAATCTGTTTGATCTTATCATTGATCAGATACAGACGACTGTCTCCTACATTTGAAAAATATAATGTATTACCGATAACAGTAGCAACAACCAGTGTTGTACCCATTCCTTCCAATTTCACATCCGACTGCGCTGCTTTAATAAGCTCATGATTGGCAGTTATTACTATCTCCTTAAGGATCTCTTCCGGCTTCTTAAGCACTGTCTTCTCCAGTTCTTCATGGAGTACTTTTACTGTATATTTAGACGCAAAATCACCGGCTTTATGGCCTCCCATTCCATCTGCGACTACCAGAAGATTCGGGAACGGTCCCACCGGTTTATCTGTTACATATACAAAGTCCTGATTGACTTCTCTTTTTCTACCCACATCGGTCATTGCATATATTTTCATCTAGTTCTCCTTTTTCGCGGTTTTATAACGTCGTCTTAACTGTCCGCAGGCTCCGTCAATATCTGAGCCTCTTTCTCTTCTAATAGTAACATTTATTCCGTTTTTTTCAAGTTTATTTTTGAAATCACGGGCATTTTTGCCATCCGGTTTCTTAAAATCACGTTCCCGGATTGGATTAACCGGAATCAAATTCAGATGACAGTTCCGGTTTTTTAACATCGCTGCCAGCTCCTCCACATCCTCGTCCTGATCGTTGACATCCTTTACAAGACTGTATTCAAATGTAACTCTTCGTCCTGTTTTTTCAAAATAAACGTCACAGGCTTTCAGCACGTCCGTCAGTTCATATTTATTCGCAACCGGCATCAGTTTCTTACGCTTCTCCTGATTAGAACCATGCAGAGAAAGTGCAAGTGTGATCTGCAGTCCTTCTTCGGCAAGCCGCAACATATTCGGGATGATTCCGCAGGTTGATGCCGTAATATTTCTCTGACTGATATGAAGCCCGTGTTCATCACTGATCATATGTACAAACCGTACAAAATTATCATAGTTATCTAACGGTTCGCCACTTCCCATGACTACGATATTTGATACCCGCTCCCCGGTGATCTTCTGTATCGCATAAATCTGTCGTAACATCTCTGATGCTGTAAGATTCCGTTCCAGTCCATCTATTGTCGATGCACAGAAACGACAGCCCATACGGCAGCCTGCCTGCGATGAAATACAGACTGAATTGCCATAGTTGTATTTCATCAGAACACTTTCGATCATATTTCCGTCATCCAGTTCAAACAGAAATTTCTCTGTCGGATCCATTTTGGAAATTTGTCTTTTTACAACCGAAACCTGACGGATTTCATATTCTTCATCCAACTTTTCTCTGAGATTCTTTGGAAGATTGGTCATCTCTTCAAAAGAATCCACCAGTTTTTCGTGCAGCCAGGAATAAATCTGTTTCCCGCGGAAAGACTTTGTACCGATCCGGTTCATTTCCTCTGTTAATTCTTCATAATTATAAGATGCTATATCTTTTTTACTCATGGTTCTCCCTCTGGAACATAGCTATATAAAAGCCGTCTCCAATGTCAATTCCCGGAAGTATCTGCTTCTCTTTTTGCAAATGAAATTCCGGATGTTCTTTTTGAAACCAGGCTGTATTATCTTCATTTTCAGCTTTATGAATGGTACACGTACTGTAAAGAAGCTTTCCACCCGGTTTCACATATTCACATACTACTTTTAAAATCTCTCTTTGTAATTTAACCAGCTCTTCCTGCATCTTTGGTGTCATCTTATAACGAAGATCCGGTTTACGGCCAAGAATACCAAGTCCGGAGCAAGGAAGATCCGCAATTACAATATCCGCATTTCCCACGGATTCCGGATCCTTTACCGTCGCATCCTGCACTCTGGCACAAATGTTCGTAAGACCGCTCCGCTCTATATTCTCCTGCAACAGTTCTACTTTGTATTCCGTCAGATCTCTTGCTTCCACCATGCCCGTTCCATCCAGTTTTTCTGCAAGATGAATGGATTTGCCACCGGGCGCGGCACACACGTCGATGATCACGTCTCCGGCTTTTGGATCGGCCCATTCTGCTACCTGCATGGAGCTTATATCCTGCACATAGAATTCGCCATTCCGGAAAGTCTGTAATTTCTCCAGGTAATCATATCCGGAAATATAAAATACATCCTTCATCTGTGTTTCCGGTTCTACGATAACGCCTTCTGTCTCCAGACGCTTCACAAACTCTGTTGTGTCACCAGCTTTCGGGCTCTTGCGGATAGTTGTCTTTTCATTTTCCAGAAATGCCTTTCCCATCGTCTCTACTGTATCTGCATCGTATACTGCAAGCCACTGTTTTACAAGCCACTCCGGCAGCGAATATACAATCGACAGATAAGTTACCATATCTGTCTTATCCGGCAGCTGTATGTTTTCCCTGTTCCGGCTTATCGTCCTTAAGACGCCATTGACGAAACCTTTCAGATTCACAAATCCTCTTTTCGCTGCAACTTTCACTGCTTCATTGCAGACTGCACGATCCGGTACACTATCCATATATCGCATCTGGTAAACACTACTTCGTAGGATCGTACGGATCACCGGTTTCATTTTATTTACTTTTACTTTGGAAAACCGGTTCAGTATTGCATCAATCTCAACCATATGCTCCAGTGTTCCGTTGACGACTCTTGTAATAAAAGCCCTTTCTTTTTTATCCAGATACTGGTACTGATCCAGTACATTTTTTAAGGCAATGTGACTGTACTGCCCGTCTCTTGTGATCATAAGCAGTGTCTCAAGTATGAGTTCACGGCTGCTTACTGATGATGCCATACCTGTCCTCCTACATATCTTGTCCTATACCGATCAGTCTCTTCTAGAATTGGAGATCATGATCAGTCTTAATAACTGTAAAATTGCGGAAGCTGCTCCTGCGACATAAGTCAGGGCTGCTGCCGTCAATACTTTTCTTGTTTCTCTTACTTCATCCGGATATAACATTCCGGTATTGCCAAGAATCTTAAGTGCTCTTCTTGACGCATTAAACTCTACCGGCAGTGTTACAATCTGAAACAATACTGCCATTGAAAATGCAATCACACCAAGATTCAGAAACAGCTGGGATGTCTGGCTGTTCATGATCAGTCCGATGATGATAAGCGGCCAGGCGATCGAACTTCCAAAATTAGCAACCGGTACAAGCGCACTACGAATAGACAGCGGTGCATATCCTCTTGCATGCTGGATCGCATGACCACATTCATGAGCTGCAACTCCGATTGCTGCAACCGATGTCTGCTGGTAAGTTGCATCGGATAAACGAAGTACTTTTGATCTCGGATCATAATGATCCGTCAGATTACCTGCGACATATTCCACTCTTACATCATAAATACCTTCTCTGTGAAGAAGCGCTTCTGCCGCTTCTTTTCCTGTCATTCCCGAGTGACTGCGCACGCGGGAATATTTTGAAAAAGTCGAATTCATCTTTGCCGAAGCAAGAAGACAAATAACAACTCCGATCATTACAAGGATATATGTTGGATCATAAAACATTGGATAATACATAGTAATTCCTCCTTAAAATTAAAGAACAGTTCCTGTTTCCATCTGATATCCCCTCAGAAATGCTGCTGCATCCATTCTCTTTTTCCCTGGGATCTGCAGTGCAGTGATCTTCAGAAGTCCGTCTCCTGTCTGTACAAAGAATCCGTCTTTTGCGACTTCTACTACTGTACCGGCAGCCTTATCTGTCTGCCCTTCTGCTACTTCTGCTTCCCAGATCTTCATTCCTTTATCATTCTCATTCCATCTCGTATACGCACTCGGCCATGGATTCAGTCCACGGATCAGTCTCTCAATTTCTTTTGCAGACATCTTCCAGTCAATCTTCCCCATGTGCTTATCGAGCATTTTCGCATAAGCGGTCGGGCTATCACCCTGTTTTTCAGGCGTTACCGTTCCGGCTTTTAATGCATCTAATGTCTCTACGCATAACCGTGCTCCGGCTTCTGCCAGTTTATCATGCAGGCTTCCGCCCGTCTCTTTCTCATCCAGCGGAATCTCTACTTTCAATAACATATCTCCGGTATCCAGCCCTTCATTCATCTGCATGGTCGTTACACCGGATACTTTCTCTCCATTGATCACTGCCCACTGGATCGGTGCAGCGCCGCGATAACTCGGAAGCAGCGAAGCGTGCACATTCACGCACCCGTACGGTGTCATTTCCAGTATCTCTTTTGGTAAAATCTGACCAAATGCAATAACCACCATAATATCTGCATTGTATTTTCTTAATTCTTCTATACATTCCGGCTCGCGGATTCTCTTCGGCTGATAGACCGGAATATTGTGGGCAACTGCCACTTCTTTCACCGGTGTATACTGCATCTTGCCGCCGCGTCCCTTTGGTTTATCCGGCTGCGTTACGACAAGTGCCACTTCGTGTCCCGCTTCAATGAGTGCCTCTAATGTTCCTACGGAAAAATCCGGAGTCCCCATAAAAATGACTTTCATTAAACTTCCTCCTCATATGGCTCCACATCGTGAAGTCCGCCTTCCACAAGGTCAACATACATCTTACCATCCAGATGATCGATCTCATGGCAGAAAGCTCTGGCAAGAAGTTCTTCTCCTTCCAGTACGATCTCCTCCATGTCTTCGTTCAGTGCTTTTACTTTGACATAATTCGGTCTTGTCACAAGTCCTGCTTTTCCCGGAACACTTAAGCATCCTTCTTCTCCGGTCTGCTCACCGGAAGTCTCCAGAATCTCCGGATTAATAAGGACGATCGGTCCTTCACCGATATCAATTGTTACGATTCTCTTTAAAATACCGACCTGCGGTGCTGCAAGACCAACTCCCATCGCCTCATACATCGTATCTAACATATCGTTGATCAGAATCTTTGTACGAAGTGTCATCTTCGTTACTTCTTTACATGGTTTTGTCAGGACCTCATCGCCTAACTCACGGATTTTTCTAATTGCCATCTCTCTTCTCTCCTGTTTACATTGTACTCATTGGGTTAAAATCAAATTGAATCCGAAGGCTTCGAAAGCCTGAATTCATCTCTATATACTGTTCCATAAGATCTTTTGCTTCGATCAGGAATTTGTATTCTTCACTTTTAATATAGATAAGCTGCCGGTATCTGTCATTTACTTTTTCAATAAACGGAGCAGTCGGTCCGATGATCGCCAGCTTCTTCTGCCGGTTGAGTCGCTCTGTAAATTCTTTTAAATATCCTGCCGCTTTCTTCAGATGCTCTTCTTCACTTCCACTCATCCAGACTGCAAGAAGCTGATGCACCGGTGGATACCCCATCAGACTCCTGTAGTTGATCTCTTCTTCATAAAAGCCATCATAATCCTGAGCTGCTGCTCTCTGGATACTGTAATGCTCCGGGCTATACGTCTGTATGACAACTTCGCCCCCGGCGGATCCCCTGCCTGCTCTGCCAGCTGCCTGCGTCAACAGCTGGAACGTACGTTCTGCCGACTGATAGTCATTTGAATACAGTGACAGATCCGCTGCCAGCACACCTACCAGCGTCACCTCCGGGAAATCATGTCCTTTGACGATCATCTGTGTACCTATCAGAATATCTGCTTCATGGTTTGCAAATGCAGCCAGGATCTTCTCATGTCCGTCCTTTGATTTTGTTGTGTCCAGATCCATCCGAAGCACGCCAGCCTGCGGAAACATCCTTTTTATCAGTTCCTCGATCTGCTGTGTGCCTGCTTTGAAGCCTCCGATATAACCGGAACCACATTCGGGACACCGGTTCATCTGTTTCGTCTCATAGCCACAGTAATGACAGACCAGTTTTCCTCCGCGGTGTGCCGACAGCGACACATCGCAATGAGGACATTTTACTACATATCCGCAGGACCTGCAAGAAACGAATCCCGCATAACCGCGCCGGTTCAAAAACAACATGATCTGCTGATGCTTCTGTAAACGGTCTTCGATCAGTTCTTTTAAACGGTCGCTGATAATGGAACGGTTTCCTTTTTTTAATTCTTCCCGCATATCCACGGTATATACGCTTGCCAGATTCTGTCCCTTCGCTCTTCTGGTAAGTTCCAGCAATGTGTATTCTCCCTGCTTCGCCTTAAAATAAGCATCCACGGAAGGAGTTGCTGAACCGAGCACGACACTCGCTCCTTCCATCGTCGCTCTTGCAACTGCTGTCTCTCTGGCATGGTACCTGGGCACCTGTTCACTTTTGTAAGCCGATTCCTGTTCTTCATCAATCACGATCAGTCCCAGATTAGAAAATGGTGTAAACAGTGCCGACCTTGGTCCGATCATCACATCAACTTCTCCACGTCTGATCCTCTCTAACTGATCAAAACGTTCTCCCGGTGACAATCTGGAATTGAGAATAGATACCCTGTCGCCAAATCTTCCATAAAATCGCATTACCGTCTGATAAGTAAGTGCAATCTCCGGGATCAGCACAATCGCCTGTTTTCCCATTTTTACGACCTGTTCGATCATTTCCATATAGACTTCTGTCTTACCACTTCCGGTAATTCCATAAAGGAGATATGTCTTTCGTTTTCCTGCCTGATAATCCTGAACGAAAGTACGGATCTCTCTCTCCTGCTCTTCGTTGTAAACGATCTGCTTTCCAGTCTTTTTCTGATAATCGACCGGATTACGCAGCATATCTTCATATTCAACAGTAAGAATCTTCTGTTCTTCCAGCGTGCGGATCACGGTACCTGTCACATTCAGTTTCTTTGTCAGCAGTTCGTATTCCTGTACCGGCTGATCCAGAAGTCCTGCCAGCAGTCTGGCTCTTGCTTTCTGGTTCTTATGCAGATAAACATCCAGCTGGCGCTTTCCGGCTTCTTCATCTAAAAGCAGGTGCACCGTGCGCTTCTGCCGGATCTTCTCTTTCTTCTTTACAGGAAGAACAGTCTTCAGCGCCTGGATCATCGTTCCACCGTAATGCTCCTTCATCCATGCCGCCAATGCAACCAGTTTGCCCTCAATTGCCATACTTTCTTCCGCTTTTCCTGTAATCTCCTTGATCTTTGCCGGATCATAATCTGTCTTTTCCGAAAATGCGATAACATAGCCATGTGTTTCTTTGTTGCCTCTTCCAAACGGAACAACAACTTCTGTTCCAACCTCAAGCATCCCTTCTAACCGGGAAGGGATGCTATATTGAAATACTTTATCTAATTTTTCATGCGTGATGTCTATGATAATATCAGCGTACATCTTGCTCCTTTATTTTTGTTCTTCTAATACTTCACGGATCAGCACACGATCATCCATATCATATTTTACGCCTTTGATCTCCTGATACGTCTCATGTCCCTTTCCGGCAATGATGATGACATCTCCCGGCTGACCATGTTCGATTGCATAACGGATTGCTTCTTTTCTGTCACAGATTGCTATATATTTGCCGTCTGTTTTCTTCATACCTGTAATAATGTCATCGATAATATCCTGTGGCTCTTCAAAACGTGGATTATCCGATGTAATGATTGTGAAATCAGATAATTTACCGGAAACTTCTCCCATCTCGTAGCGTCTTGTCTTGGAACGGTTTCCACCGCAGCCAAATACGGTTACAAGACGTCCCGGATTGTAATCGCGCATCGTATTTAACAAACTTTCCAGACTCATTGCATTATGCGCATAGTCGATCATCAGCGTAAAATCATCCGCAACTTTGATCATTTCTACACGTCCTTTGACTTTTGCAGCCTTTAATGCCTTCTTAATATCTTCCTCCGGTACTCTGAAATGTCTGCATACTGCAATTGCCGTAAGAGAATTGTATACGCTGAATTCTCCTGGAATGTCTACTTCCACATCCATGTCCAGAAGTCCGGTTACATGATAATGCATGCCAAGGTATCCTGGTCTTGAAACGTGTTTCACATCTACTGCTCTTAAATCTGCTTCCTCTGAAAATCCGAATGTCTCCACGCGGCATGTTGCATTTTTAAATACATCCTTGTACCACTTGTCATCTACATTTGCAATTCCAAGATTACACTGGGTAAATAAAATACCTTTGCATCGTTTGTAATCTTCAAAATCTTTGTGCTCATTCGGTCCGATGTGGTCTTCTCCAAGGTTAGTGAATATACCAATCTCAAACTGGATTCCCGCGGTACGGTGAAGCATCAATCCCTGTGAAGAAACTTCCATTACAACACTGTCACAACCTGCCTCTACCATCTCTGCAAAATATTTGTGGATCGTAAAGGACTCCGGTGTTGTATTATTCGCCGGAATTGTCTTGTCTCCAATAACTGCCTCAATCGTTCCGATCAGTCCGACATTATGTCCGGCTGCTTCAAGAATAGACTTCACCATATATGTTGTCGTTGTCTTTCCTTTTGTACCGGTAATTCCGATCACATGCAGTTTTTCTGCCGGATATCCAAAATAAGCCGCTGACATCAGTGCCAGCGCATATCTGGTATCATCTACATGGATAACAGTCACTCCTTCCGGTGCTTCTACCGGCTTTTCTACGATCACTGCTTTTGCGCCTTTACCGGCGACTTCTTCTACATAAGTATGTCCATCCGATACAGCTCCGCTAATACATACAAATACACTGCCTTCCGTCACTTTGCGCGAATCGTTGACAAGTTCTGTCACTTCGATCTCATCACTTCCCTGACGGACTTCATATTCCAAACGTTCCAATAAACTGGTTAATTTCATGCGTTGTGCCTCCTGCATCATTTCATTCATTTTTTTCGTAATCCTTATTATAAAACATTTTCCACTACAGTACAAGAACTGCTCCGGGATAATTTTCCTGTCCATCTTCCTGCAAATGTGTTATAATCTTTTGCAGAAACTATATACAAGAAAAGGGGAATCAACTTATGAAAGCTTATGAAAGACTATTAAAGTACGTTGTTGTCCGTACACCTAGTGATGAGAACAGTGACACTGTTCCGTCTTCCACATGTCAATTTGACCTTGCAAGAATCCTGGAGACAGAGATGAAAGAACTTGGTCTTGTAGATGTTTATCTGGACGACCAATGTTATCTGTATGGAAAACTTCCGGCAACAGCTGGATATGAAGACAAACCGAAGATCGGTTTCATCGCTCATATGGATACCGTATCTGATTTCTGTGACCACGATATCACACCAGTTATCACAGAGAACTATGACGGACAGGATCTTAAACTTGGGGATAGCGGTCTTGTCTTAAGTGTGCAGAACTTTCCACATCTTACAAGCCTGAAAGGACGTACACTGATTACAACAGATGGTACAACCGTTCTCGGTGCCGACGATAAAGCCGGAATCGCCGAGATTCTTACAATGATCGAACATCTGAATGAAGAGAATATTCCTCACGGACCGATCCGTGTTGCATTTACTCCGGATGAAGAGATTGGAACCGGCGCTTCTCATTTCGATGTAGAACGTTTTGATGCAGACTACGGTTACACACTGGACGGAGACACAGAAGGTGAAATCCAGTATGAAAACTTTAACGCATGCAAAGCTGATTTCGTAATCAAAGGATTCAACGTACATCCGGGATCTTCCAAAGATACAATGATCAATGCGAGTCTGGTAGCTATGGAGATCAACAATGCACTTCCTTCTATGGAGACACCAAGAGGAACTGAAGACTACGAAGGCTTCTATCACCTCGTAAGTATGAAAGGTGAAGTCGGAGAAGCAGAGCTTCATTATATTGTCAGAGATCATGACAAATTACTTTTTGAAGCTAAGAAGAAAACACTCCGCCTGATTGAAAAAGATCTGAATGAAAAATGGGGCGAAGGCACTGTTACTCTCACGATCACAGAGCAGTACCGCAACATGGCTGAGATTATTGAGACATGCATGCACCTGATCGACAATGCAAAACAGGCATGTGAGAATGCGGATGTGACACCGCTTGTAATGCCAATTCGTGGTGGTACAGACGGATGCCAGTTAAGCTTCAAAGGACTTCCTTGCCCGAACCTTGGTACCGGTGGACATGCATACCATGGACCGTACGAGCACATCACAGTCGAAGGTATGGATCAGACAGTTGACGTAGCTGTTGAAGTTGTAAAATTATACGCGAAATAAATCTATCTGTATTTATATTAAGGGCTATTGCACTAACGTGCGATGGTCCTTTTCTCTTATTCATTGTGATTGCTTTGTCGCCATAAATCGAGCAGATTAACTTCTGCTCGACTTCGTATAAACAAAAAGAACCATCTGTTACGACAGTTCTTTTTTTTAATTTATATAATATTTTCTACAGATCAATATCCGGCAATTCTTCCTTGAAGCCTTCTCCTACAACTTCATTGGATTCCATAATAATGGTAAATGCTTTCGGATCTAATTCATGTACAAGTTTCTTAATTGAATACATCTGCTTGTTATTGCATGCACACATAACAACATCTTTATTTGCTTTGGAATAACTTCCCATACCTTTTAAGATTGTGGAACCTCTTCCTGAGTATGCATCAATCTCTTTTGCAAGCTCTTCGCCACGTTCTGTTACGATCAGTGTCATTTTTCCTTCGTCAATACCATACATAATGCGGTCCATTACCGTTGCCATCAGATAAGTAACGATCACACCATAGATCAGTCCGTCTACGTCTTTGAATACGATGACTGTTCCGAGGATGATTGTTGTAATATCAAGTGCAAATGTGATCACGCCCAGTGTCATGTGCGGTTTTACCTGTTTAATAGAAACGCTGATGAAATCCTGTCCGCCTGTGGAAGAACCGCGCATGAAGATCATTGCATAACCGATTCCACAAAGCACACCCATACATAATGCTGCCAACAGTCTGCTGCCGTTATATACCGGAAGTAGCGGTGCTACATAGTCCATTAAAAGGGACGAAATGATCGTTGTTTTTACTGAAACAAAGAAAAACTTCTTTCCAAGGAATTTATAACATAAAATTGAAACCGGGATATTTAACAAAATTGTACCGGCTCCAACCGGGATATCAAACAGGTGATATAAGATAATCGCAATACCAGAAAATCCTGCTACCGGAAAATTCGCATTTAAAGCAAAATTGTAAATACCGATTGCAATGATCATACCCGCTACAATATCCACCAAAACATCAATCATCAATTCTTTCCAGTTCATTTTTTTCATTTTGATAACCTCCCATCTGAATTTATACCTTTCTTCCATACGTCAAAACGACAAAAAAACAGCTGCAAACTATAAAAATATAATTCGCAACTGCTCTTATGTCCCATATTATATCCCTGGATTTTAACTTTGTCAACACCCTGTTTTGAATATTTTCATTTCAGAGTTTCCTCTTCCATCCTCTGCAATCTTCGTGCCAGACAGGCATTTACTGATTAATCCGATCTGTAACTTTAATATCTGCGAAAGATGTCATCTCCCAGTCATTTCCATTTTTCTCAAGCACATAGGTACACTCCTGTGTCATAAGCTGCAGCGGTTTACCTGCCACCTGTACATAATAAGTCTCTCTTGTAGAAATCTTGCACTTATTCTTACCACTGTATTTTACATCTGTCAGTTCATAAGAATCCAATTGTTCAGAAATTTTACGCTGAACATATCTCTCCTGTTCTTTGTAAATCGGGCTTCCATTCTTCAGATATCCGGAAATCTTTGAAAAATCATTTGTATTCATTGCTTCTGCAAAATTCTTCAGATAACCTTCCACAACCGCCTCCGGTCCATCCTTATAAATATCTGCACTCTTGGCGCTTAACAATACATTCGGTGTATAGCTGTATTTGCAGGAGCCGCCATATTCCACACTCTTATATCCTGCTTCAATATCTGCTTTACTTTCCAGCTTCATGTCAGATTTGTCTTCAAATTCAACCATGTAAAGCTGTTTTTCCATTTCATAAACTTGATCGTAAATACTCTTCATGCCATTTACATCTGTAACACTATAATAAGCTCCACCAGTCTGTTCCGCAATATATCTTGCATCATTGTAATCATAACCTCCGATTCCGATAATAAAGATCGGTACATGATAACGGTTTGCTGTCCGGATCACGGTATCCGGGCTGCAATTACTGTGATTATCCTGTCCGTCAGTAAATGCGATCACGCATCTGGCTCCATTCTGTGCCGCAACACGTTCTACGGAAGTATATAAAGCATCGTACAGACTGGTCTCTTCTTCTGTCTGCAACTGGTTAATACAGTTCACAAGATCACTGGCATCATCGGTAAATTCCCGTTCCAGGCGCACTCCTGTAGAGAATGATGTAAGTTCCACTTTGTCTCCGGCGTCAAACTGCACGCTGTTTATAAAATCTGACATAATCTGTTTTGCTTCATCCAGCGGTCCACCATCCATACTTCCGCTGACATCTGCAACCATATCTACCTTCAGCGCTTCTTTTTCATTTAACTGTCCGGCAGAAGTAATTATCTGCTTCACATATTTTGCATTTGCATCTTTTTTCTTAATATAGAAAAGCGAATTACTGAGCTTCTTCGGTACTTCTCTGGTATTGCCATCTTTCACACTCAGATACAGACGGATCTTCGGAAATGCAGATGCATCCACCTGCTGAACTGTAACATCCAGCGGATTCTTCGGATCGATATACAGATAGATTGCCTGATCCATCTTTGCAAATGTTTTCTGGATAGATTTGTAATTTCTCGTCTTTTCTTTTGTCAGGCTCTGAATCTCTTTTAAAATCGTCTTATAACTGCTTACTTCTTTGGACGATGCCTCGGAAAGATCTACATTTTCATACATAGATACCTGATCAGAAATATATTGGTCATCTGCACTTTTTAATGCTTCCAATGCTTTCACAGCATTCTTATAAGTTGTCAGTGTCTTTTTGCCTTCTTTTTTCTTAATTGCACTGTGACATTCTTTTAATGCACTTTCATATGCGCTGTAACTTTCAGAATCCAGATCATACTGTTTCTTCTCTTTCTCCATCTCTGACAGTTCTGACGCACAGTCCTGAAATACATCCACACCTTTTTTAAGTTCTTTCAGTTCTTTAACAACAGCTCTTTTACCGCCAAAATCCAGTACACCAAGATTCTCCCATTCTGCTGCCAGCCTTGCTTCCTCCGACTGATAATCTTTAAGACCGGCTTTCTCAATCTTTGACACTGCACTGTTCTTTTGCCATGCAAGACCAACCGTTCCATATAATAAGCCACCACCGATAATCAATACAACTGCTGCGATAACCGCTGCAATAATAACTGTCTGATTCTTCTTCGGTGATGCCGGTGTCTGTCCGGATGTTGTTCTTCCACCTGCTGGTGGTATCTGTCCGGATGCCTGTGTATTTCCCGGATTCTGTACGGTTTTCTCCGGCTGTACCGGTTCTACCGGTGCGCCACATTCCGGACAGAATCTGGTGCCCTTTTCCAGCTCAGAGCCACAATTTGCACAAAACATTGTTATTCCTCCTCCAATCTCATTCCTTCTGCGATTCCTTTCGCATCTGCTTCTGCCCATTCCTTTGCCAGCGTTCCATCTGCTGCCAGCTTACGCATTTTCGGTACGGTATGGAAACCATGCTCCACGATCATTCCCGGTACCGCAACATTCGATGCGCCCCTTAATACGCCGTAATAATCACCATTATTTCCACGACGGGCACAGACCGTTCCTTCTTTATCCACACTGTCATTATAGGCATCTGTCCAGTTCAGTATATCATCTTTTCCACTTACTGTGTGAAACTTTTCCTGTGTACTGATTCCTAATTTTGCATTGGAAACTGCCAGACTGGTTCCGATTGCATTTGCCACCCTAAGTGCCTGTTTGCTTTCCATTGCAACAGTATTAACAATCACAATTGGCTTTGTAATGCCAATTGGCTGTCTGTTCGTATCCACACCGTTGGCATGTTCCAGATTAGCATTCGTATGGAGTGAAATAAAGAGATCCATGCCTTTTGCCGCCTCACCGCGCAGGCTAATCTTTCCGGAATCCAGTGCCAGATTCTCGTATCCGTTGATACAGATATTGCCGCTGGTACGTGTCAAATGTACAATCACCCCATATCGTTCTTCAAGTATCTTTTTCAGTTCTTTTGCCACCTGCAATGTAAAATTGCCTTCACAGTAAACAACTTTTCCGTTTTCATAGACTTCATTCTTTTTTGAATAATGCCCCGGATCAATACAGATCTGTATCTTTTTCTGTCTTTTTATTATTTTCTGCTGTTCTTTTGCTTTCTGTTTTTTTTCTTCTTCCTGCTTTTTTCGTTGCTCCATTGCTTCTTTTCTTTCCTGTGCCGCTTCTTTTTGCTTTTCTATTTTCTGTACTTCTTCATTCTCTCTTATTTTCATCTGTCTCATATAGCTTTTTGCTCCACATAGTCCGATCACAAGCAATAACATTCCCACTGCTGCAAAAATCTTTTTTCTCATCATTTTTCTTTTTCCCGCTTTTCTTCCATATTACTGCCGCGGATCACGGCTTCTTCTCCATATCTTCCACGTATTTCCTTTAAAGCCTGCTCCAGCTTTGCTTTCTTTTCACTGGCTTTCTTCCTTTTCTCCATCTCCGGCTGTACTTCAAATATGGTAAGCTGTTCTGGTGCAGACGCATCCGTCAACTTGGAACTTCGGATTCCCAGCAGACGAATGGGTTGTTTTTTCCACATTTCCCGGAATAATTCTGCTGCTGTCTCGTAAATTCTGGCATCCTCATTGGTTGCTCTCTCCAGCTGTGTCTGGTGGGAACTATTTTCAAAATTATAATACTTAATCTCCACACTGATCATTCCGGCTTTCTGCCCAGCTTTCCTGAGTCTCCTTCCTACGCTTCCTGCCAGTTTTCCCAGCACTTCACACGCCTCTTCTTCTGTCTTTGCATCCTGCGGCAGTGTAATAGAGTTGCCGATTCCTTTTGCCTCCTGACGTACCGGTTCTACCGGCGAATTGTCCATACCATTGGCAAATTCCCATAGTTTGCGCCCGTGGCTTTTCAGATGTATCTCCAGTAGTTCCGGATTCATCTGTGCCAGATCTCCGATCGTGCGGATCTCCAGCTTCTGTAAATATTCCACACTCGACCTGCCCGCCATAAAAAGTTCTCCAATCGGAAGCGGCCACATTTTCTCCTTAATCTCATCCGGAAATAACGTATGTACTTTATCCGGTTTTTCAAAATCCGATGCCATCTTTGCCAGCAGTTTATTTTCCGATATTCCAACATTCACAGTAAATCCAAACTGTCTGCAGACTTCATTTTTAATCTCTAAAGCGCCTTCCATCGGTGATGAAAAACGCTGCGCGATCTCTGTAAAATCCATATAACACTCATCTACGCTGACCTGTTCGATCTGATCCGTATAACCGTGCAGAAATGTCATCAATTTTCTGCTGTAATCCGAATAGAGTCTGTGATCCGGCGGTGCGATCACAAGATTCGGACACTTACGAATGGCATCCACAACGGGTTCCCCTGTGCGGATGCCATACTTCTTAGCGGAAATAGATTTGGCAAGCACGACTCCATGTCTGGAAGCTCTGTCGCCTCCGATGATAGCCGGTATCTTACGCAGATCCGTCTCCGCTCCATTCTTCAATTGTTCCACTGCACTCCAGCTTAAATACGCAGAGTTCACATCTATATGGAAGATTATCCGTGGCATCTTATCGCTCCTTATAAGTCAGACTCTGGTACCACCTGCATATATTCCTGAATATGCGCAGCAAGTTTTTCATTCTCAACATCAATCACAATAGTCTCACCTGCCCGGATCTCACCTTCCAGCATCAGTTTTGCTGCCAGTGTCTCAACATGCTTCTGCAAATATCTCTTCAGCGGACGTGCTCCGTAGGTCGGATCGTAGCCACCTTCCACTACATAATTCTTTGCAGCTTCTGTCAGGGAAAGGGAAATCTCTTTGTCTGCCAGACGTCTGTTTACATCTTTTACAAGTAAGTAAATTATATGATAAATGTTATCTTTGTTCAATGGTTTGAATAAAATCGTCTCGTCCAGACGGTTCAAAAATTCCGGTCTGAAATGTGCACGCAGGTCATTCATAACCATTTCCTGTGCTTCTGGTTTGATCGTTCCATCTTCATTAATTCCATCCAGCAGATACTGGGAACCAATATTGGATGTCATGATCAGGATTGTATTCTTAAAATCTACAGTACGTCCCTGGGAATCCGTAATACGTCCATCATCCAACACCTGCAATAATACATTAAATACATCCGGGTGTGCTTTTTCAATCTCATCAAACAGTACAACTGAGTAAGGTTTTCTTCTGACAGCTTCGGTAAGCTGGCCACCTTCATCATATCCGACATATCCCGGAGGCGCTCCGATCAGTCTGGATACGGAATATTTCTCCATATACTCACTCATGTCGATACGCACCATGTTATTCTCATCATCAAACAGGCTCTCTGCAAGTGTCTTTGCAAGTTCTGTCTTACCGACTCCGGTAGGTCCAAGGAACAGGAACGAACCAATCGGTCTGGTTGGATCTTTAATTCCGGCTTTGGATCGGATGATTGCTTCGGTTACAAGTTCCACACCTTCATCCTGACCAATGACACGTTTATGCAGCTCATCTGCCAGATGCAGTGTCTTGCTTCTCTCGCTTTCATTTAATTTGGCAACCGGAATACCTGTCCACCGGGATACGATCTTCGCAATCTCATCATCGGTAACACTTTCATGTACCAGATCGCGGTCTTCATCTTTTACTTTAGCTTCTTCATCTTCCAACTGTTTCTTCAGTTGTGGCAGCTTACCATACTGCAGTTCTGCAGCCTTCTCCAAGTCATAAGAATGCTGTGCTTTCTCAATCTCTTTGTTGATCTGCTCAATCTCCTCACGGATCTTCTGCACACGTTCAACGCCGACTTTCTCATTGTCCCACTGTGCTTTACGACTTGCAAATTCTTCTCTGCGCTCTGCCAGTTCTTCCTGCAGATGTACAAGTCTGTCCTGGCTCAACCGATCGTCTTCCTTCTTAAGAGCTGCTTCTTCTATCTCAAGCTGCATGATCTTACGCTGTAATTCGTCCAGTTCTGCAGGCATGGAATCTAGTTCTGTCTTGATCATGGCACATGCTTCATCTACAAGGTCAATCGCTTTGTCCGGCAGAAAACGGTCGGAAATATAACGATCTGAGAGTGTTGCTGCTGCAACAAGTGCTCCATCTGTGATCTTCACTCCATGGAATACTTCATATCGTTCTTTCAGTCCACGCAGAATGGAAATTGCATCTTCCACTGTCGGCTCTTCTACCATAACCGGCTGGAAACGACGTTCCAGTGCCGCATCTTTTTCAATATACTGACGATACTCATCCAGTGTTGTTGCACCGATACAATGCAGTTCACCTCTGGCAAGCATTGGTTTTAACATATTTCCTGCATCCATTGCACCGTCCGTCTTACCGGCACCGACAATCGTATGCAACTCATCAATAAACAGGATAATTCGTCCATCGCTGTTTTTTACTTCTTCCAGAACTGCTTTCAGACGTTCCTCAAATTCTCCACGATATTTAGCACCTGCTACAAGTGCTCCCATATCTAGTGAGAAAATTGTCTTGTCTTTCAGTCCTTCCGGTACATCACCACGGACAATTCTCTGTGCAAGTCCTTCTACAACTGCTGTCTTACCAACACCTGGTTCACCGATTAGGACCGGATTGTTCTTCGTCTTACGTGAAAGGATACGGACTACATTACGGATCTCAGAGTCACGTCCGATCACCGGATCCAGTTTCTGCTCTCTTGCCCGCTCTACCAGATCAGAACCATATTTATTCAACGTATCATAAGTATCTTCCGGGTTATCACTTGTTACCCTCTGATTGCCTCTCACAGTAGATAATGCTTGCAGGAATCCTTCCCGGCTGATACCCATCTCACGAAGCAGTGCCTTCATATCTTTACTTGCATATTTTATAATAGCGAGGAAGAGATGCTCAACAGAAACATATTCGTCTCCCATCGGTTTTGCCTCATCCTCTGCATGGATCAGAACATTATTCAGATCCTGTCCTACATACTGTCTTCCACCCTGTACTTTCGGGCGTTTTGTAATCGCCTCTTCCACGCGATTAATAATAAGGTTTTTATCGAGCCCCATCTTTTCCATCAATTTCGCGATCAGGCTGTCATCCTGTGTTAATAATGCATAAAGCAAATGCTCCTGTGCAATCTCCTGGTTGCCATAGTCAGATGCAATGCGTTCACAGTCTTGCACAGCCTGCAATGATTTCTGTGTAAATTTATTTATATTCATAAAGACAACCTCCTTTTTGCTCTTGTTCTACTTGCAATATAACAATACAACACTTTATTAGCACTGTCAAGAGGTGAGTGCTAATTTTGAATATTTTCATTTTCGCTCTCACTTACCACTGATCATTCAACAGAAAATCTGCCAGATATTACTTTTTTTCGGCCAAATTATTCTTCGTAAGTAAATATATAGGACTCATATCCGTTAATAATAACCGTATTCTTATATTTCGTAACTCTTGGTTTTCTTCCATAATTTAGATGCACATGTCCGTGAAGATGGTATTTCGGCGAATATTTTTCCAAAAGCTCCTTAAATACTTCAAATCCCTGATGTGCGGCTGATTCTTCATCATTGATCCCTTTCGTCGGTGCGTGAGTCAACAGAATATCAAATCCTTTTTTCTGTCTCATTTTCAACCACATTTTCTGCACTCTGCGCTTCATTTCTTTCTGTGTGTATTGATGGGATCCGCCATTGTACCAACAAGATCCGCCAAGTCCCAGAATCCTTATCCCTTTATATTCATAAATCTGGTTTTCAATACAAATACAGCCTTCTGGTTCTTTTCTTTCATATATCCCATCATGATTTCCATGAATATATAATAATGGGCAATGGGCCATTGTCACTAAAAAGCTAAGATATTCTGGTTTCAAGTCCCCGCAGGACAGTATAAGATCAATATCCTTTAATTTATATACCGGTACTCACGACAATGAGACGATCAACGGCTGGTTTGAAACCGCTCCGGAAGAAGACACAGCCAATGCGATCCGTTATCTTCGTCTGACAAAAGAGGAAGGTTACCACTGGGGTATGATGCGCAGTGCATGGGCAAGCGTATCTGATACAGCGATCATGCAGATGCAGGATCTTCTTGGTCTTGGACATGAAGCCCGGATCAACCCCCCATCAACGCTGAGTGATAACTGGACCTGGCGATGCAAGCCTGAAGACATCTCAGATGAACTCGCAAAGCAGTTATATGAAGAAATGAAAATATACGAAAGACTTCCTCAAATATAGAAGCGAAAGGGCGTAAATGCATTCACATTTACGCCCTCTTTTTCTTTAAATCCCAAGACACATTCTTATGATTCCTAAAATCAGCAAATGCACCGGATAGAAAAGATAATTTACTAACTTATTCTGTTTTCCACGCTCTCCATTGTAAGTAAGTGTCAGTCCAAATCCAAGCAGAGCCCACGGCTCTTTAAACATAGAGATGTAACAAAACGGAATTCCAAGTGCCCATCTCTCATGAAAAATATAACAGAAATAACCGATCAGCACCGCATGATGTTCATAGTCCAGACTTGTATTCATTGCTACAAAGCACAATACCGCTACAATGAGAAATGATACGAAATACCATAACGCCTTCGGTAATGATGCCATCTTCTCTTTCAATACGTCGATCACCCAGATCATAGCAAGCACAAGTGCCAGCGTGAACATAATATTGTTCCAGTTGACTTCAACAAATCTGGCCGATGTGCACATATCAAACGGGACCTCTGATATGACTCCAAATACAAGAAGTGTAGTTAAATATCTCCACTTATTCCTTGTGTGGAAATATCCTTCTACAAGAAGGAAGATGAATATCGGAAAAGCGATTCTTCCTAAAATATCAAAAAAATCACTCAATCGATTCAATGCTCCGCCATCCAGATTCGGATAGATCAGTGCTTTATTTGTATGGTCAATAAGCATTGATAAAAAAGCGATATATTTTAGCTGTGCTCCTGAGAATATCTTGATTCTTTCTTTTATATTGTTCATAGTTTTTTCTTTTCAGACACCTTTCTTATTTATATTCTAGTAATTTTCTGCATGAAGCTCAAAATAGCTCTGTGGATGAGCGCATACCGGACAAACTTCCGGAGAACACAAGCTCATATCCTGTCGATTATAGCGGAATAAATGCATTTATACAATCTAATATATAATGACTTTTGCCAAGAGGTAAATTGAGAAAAATCACTACCAATTTATTAAATTTTATCTGGCGAACCCGTGCCAACATAGATTGCTCATAGATAGCTCGAACCTTGAAAGATGCTAAAGCCCTTTCAGGGATTCTCCGGTTAATTGTTGTCTGCTTCGCTGTAAGCAGCGTACAGATGCTTACGATTTTCTGTAGCTTCCGGGTGAAACACCATATTTTCTTTTGAAAATACGATTAAAATAAGACAAATTATCGAAACCGCTTTCTTCTGCGATCATCAGAATAGATTCATCGGATGATTTAAGAAGCCTTGCAGCCATAGCAAGACGATAATCGTTTAAATATTCGGTAAATCCAGTTCCCATATGAACTTTGAAAAACTTCATAAAATGAGATTTACTGTAAAAGGTAAGTTTCGCCATGTCATCAATTGTAAGTTTTTCTGTATAATGCTCTTCTACATATTTCAAAACAGTTTTCATTTTCTCCAAAGATTTTGGATTGTGAGAAATGGAAACTGTTTTTTTCTGTCTTTCAGAAATCAGAAGAAAGAAAAAGTAAAACAGTGCACTTTTTACTGCAAGCTGCCACCCGGTTGTCTGGTCTGCACAGACAAGGTCAATCTGTCGGATGCAATTGCTTAGAGACTCAAAAACTTCATGAGCAGGAGTAAGAAAATGTTCCACCGGCAAAGTCCTGTCAAGAAGCGGCTTCATGTATTGAAGCATACACAAATCATTTGCTCCGGAAGAAAGTAACTCCGGTTTAAAAATAATATTTTCATACTCCATTTTATAAGAAGCATCCTGCTCAATGGCATGAAGACAGCCCGGACATATCATAATAATATCTCCGCTGTGCACCAGATGCTTATCAAAATCCACAGAAACATAACCCTGCCCTTTTTTAATAACGACAAGTTCCATCTCATCGTGCCAGTGCAACGGCACTCCCGGAAAGTCAAGCGGAATAGAGCATAGATACGTATTATAAGGAAATTCTGCGGATGTATGTGCTTTTGTTTCGTGATAGTTCTGATATTCATTAATATTCATAAGAAAACAAAGTCCTTTCAACGAGTCCATAAAAATCTATTAGAATGATAGTATTGTACAATAAATTACAAGTATATTGCAAGATATTGGCATGGAATCATATTAAAATACAATTATAAACCAATGACAAAACAGCAAAAACGTTACATAAACCCGAATTCGATTTGAAAGGAGATTATTCAAATGTACATTCAGACAACATTACAGGAAAAACTTGGAAAAGAGATCGCGCAGGCTTCCAATGAAGAAATCTATGACGCACTTCTTAGCATGGTGCAGGAAATGGCAGGCGAAAAGGAACGCACAGACAGCAAAAAGAAGCTGTACTACATTTCCGCAGAATTCCTTATTGGAAAACTGCTTTCTAACAATATGATCAATCTTGGTATTTTCAATGAAGTAAAAGATGTGCTCGCACAAAACGGAAAGAACATTGCGGAGATTGAAGAAGTAGAACCAGAGCCGTCACTCGGCAATGGCGGACTTGGACGTCTGGCAGCTTGTTTCCTTGACTCAATCGCAACACTCGGACTTGCCGGAGACGGTGTCGGTCTGAACTATCATCTCGGACTTTTCAAACAGGAGTTTAAAAACAATCTTCAGCGAGAAACTCCGAATCCATGGATCGAATCAAAATCATGGCTGAAAAAAACAGATGTTATTTACCCGGTGTCATTCAAAGGGCTTAATGTAAATGCAAGAATGTATGACATCGAAGTGACAGGATACAACAATAAGACAAATAAATTACATCTCTTCGACATCGACTCTGTAGATGAGACGATCGTGGAGGATGGAATTGCTTTTGATAAAGAAGACATTGAGAAAAACCTGACACTTTTCTTATACCCGGATGACAGCGATGAGAATGGAAGACTGCTTCGCATTTATCAGCAGTATTTCATGATAAGTGCAGGTGCACAGCTGATTCTCGATGAATGTATAGCAAAGGGGTGCAACCTTCATGATCTTGCTGATTATGCAGTGATCCAGATCAATGATACCCACCCGACAATGGTAATTCCGGAATTAATCCGTCTTCTTGTAGAGAAGGGCTTAGACATGGACGAGGCGATTGAAGTTGTTTCTAAAACATGCGCCTATACAAACCATACCATCCTTGCAGAGGCACTGGAAAAATGGCCGGTATACTATTTGAAGAAGGTCGTTCCACAGTTAATGCCGATCATTGAAGTATTAGATGACAAAGTAAGAAGAAAATATGATGATGAAAGCGTTTCTATTATCGACAGAAATGATACTGTTCATATGGCACATATTGATATCCATTATGGTTTCAGCGTAAATGGTGTTGCTTCTCTTCATACAGACATTCTGAAAGAGACTGAATTAAATAACTTCTACAAGATTTACCCGGAGAAGTTTAATAATAAGACAAATGGTATTACATTCCGTCGTTGGCTGCTGCACTGTAACCCGGCTCTGACAGCACTTCTTGATGAACTCATTGGAGAAGGATATAAAAAAGATGCAGCGGAACTTGAAAAACTACTTGCGTTTAAGGATGATGAAAAGGTACTTGACCGATTAGTAGCAATCAAACACGCAAACAAAAAAGCATTGTGCAAATATCTGGAAGAGACACAGGGCGTAAAAGTGAGTGCAGATACAATCTTCGACATTCAGATCAAACGTCTCCATGAGTACAAACGTCAGCAGCTGAATGCATTATATATTATTGATAAATATCTTGAAATTAAAGCAGGAAAGATTCCTGCAGCACCTGTGACAGCGATCTTTGGAGCAAAAGCCGCACCGGCTTATGTAATTGCAAAAGATATCATTCATCTGATTCTCTGTCTGCAGGAGATCATTAACAATGATCCTGAAGTAAGCCCATATCTGAAAGTTGTTATGGTTGAAAACTACAATGTAACAAAAGCGGAAAAATTAATTCCGGCATGCGACATTTCTGAACAAATCTCACTTGCATCTAAAGAGGCAAGCGGAACCGGTAATATGAAATTCATGCTGAACGGAGCTATAACACTTGGAACAGAAGACGGCGCAAATGTGGAGATCCACGAGCTTGTCGGCAACGATAACATTTTTGTATTCGGTGCTTCCAGCGACGACGTAATCGAACATTACGTAAAAGCAGATTACGTCGCAAAAGACTTCTATGAAAAGAATCCGTCCATCAAAGCAGCAATTGACTTTATCACAAGCGATGAAATTTTGAAAGTTGGGCAGAAGGAAAACCTTGAGAGATTGCAGCATGAAATCATCAGCAAAGACTGGTTCATGACACTTCTTGACTTTGACAGCTACAAAGAAAAGAAAGAAGAAGCACTGAAAGCTTATACAGATCAGAAAACATGGGCTAAAAAAGCACTTGTAAATATTGCGAGAGCAGGATATTTCTCATCTGATCGAACAATTGAAGAGTACAACAACGACATCTGGCATCTGTAAGAGGAGGAGCACATGGAAAGAGCAAGCGGAGTATTATTACCGGTATTTTCATTGCCGTCCAAATACGGGATTGGCTGTTTCTCAAAAGAGGCATATAAGTTTATAGATCGATTAAAAGAGGCCGGACAGAGTTATTGGCAGATCCTGCCGCTTGGACCGACTGGATACGGGGACTCCCCGTACCAGTCCTTCTCCACATACGCAGGAAATCCATATTTTATTGATCCCAAGACATTGATCAAAGAAGGACTTCTGACAAAAAAAGAATGTAAAGCGTATGACTTTGGAGACAAGGCAGACTGTATTGATTACGAAAAAATTTACAATTCTAGATTCAAAATGCTGAAAAAAGCATTTGCGCGTTTTAAAAATGACGAAGCATATGATCACTTTATAAATGAAAATGCATACTGGCTGGATGATTACAGTCTTTACATGGCAATCAAAGACAGTAAAAATGGAATCAGCTGGAATGACTGGGAAGCTCCTCTAAAAAACCGTGAAGAGGATGCACTTGAAAATGCAAGAAATGAACTGGCAGAAGAGATTGCATTTTATAAATTCCAGCAATATGAATTCGATAAACAATGGACAAAGCTTCATGCCTATGCAAATGCACAAGGCATTCAGATGATCGGTGATATTCCGATCTATGTAGCGTTTGATGGTGCGGATACATGGGCATCTCCAGAGTTGTTTCAGTTTGATGAATTGAATAATCCGTTGGCAGTAGCAGGATGTCCTCCGGATGATTTTTCTGCAACCGGACAGCTGTGGGGCAACCCATTGTACAATTGGGACTATCATAAAAAGACCGGGTACGACTGGTGGATCAAGCGGATCCGTCATTGTTTCAAATTATATGACGTAGTCCGAATTGATCATTTCCGTGGATTCGATGAATATTATTCCATTCCTTATGGAAATAAAACCGCAGTAGATGGCACATGGATGCCTGGTCCTGGAATGGAACTCTTCCGCACAATCGAAGAAAAGCTTGGAAAATTAAACATTATTGCAGAAGATCTTGGATTTCTGACAGAAACTGTTCTCCAGATGTTATCTGATAGTGGTTTTCCGGGAATGAAAGTGGCACAGTTTGCATTCGACCCAAACGGCGGTTCTGCCTATCTTCCGCACAATTATCCAAAGAACAGCGTTGTGTATACCGGCACGCATGACAACGATACGACAAGAGGATGGTATCACAGTACAGATAAAGCAACGCGAGATTTTGCGAAAGAATATATGCATACATCACGTCTCGACGAAGACGATCTGGCATGGGATTTTATCCGCCTTACGATGAGCAGCAATGCGAACCTTTGCATCACACCGATGCAGGATCTGCTGAATCTGGATGGCAGGGCGAGAATTAATACACCATCTACACTCGGCGAAAACTGGGCCTGGCGTATGGAAAAGAATTAATTTAATGCACAGACAGTGAAGCGCTTGAAGCGTATGACATGGTTGTACGAGCGTCTTCCTGAAAAACAAAATAAATCGTTCTAATTTCGGTTGGCTTGAATTAATTGAAGGCATCATTGCACTCATGTGTTACCACCCATCACGGAGATTCAAAAAGGCATTCTAAGCAGGTACTTCCATCCGTTTCAGTTCCGGCAAAATCATACACAGCATTGTAATAAAACACAGACTGCCACCGATTACATTGGACACCGGTTCTGCAAGGAACACACCGGAAGTTCCCATATGTAAAACGTATGGCATAAAATATGTCAGCGGCACAACTATAAACACTTTACGAAGCAGGGAGAAGAAAATCGCCTGCTTCTTTTTGTTCAGGGATTTGAATACTGTCTGTCCCATATACTGGAAATCCATAAAAATAAATGCTGCGAAATACTGATTAAGCGCAGTCATTGCATCCTGCATCATTTCTGCATCTGTACTGAAAATACGTATAAGCGCACCTGGTTCCAGAATAATCACACTCCACATAACTCCGGTATACAAAATCATCATCATTGCCAGTACAACGCCCGCCTTGCGGACTCTTGCCGGGCGTCTTGCACCATAGTTATAACTCAAGATTGGAGATGCCCCCTCATTCATCGCATGGATCGGCGTCTCTACAAGCTGACGCACGCTGGAAATAATCGTCATCACCGAAATATAAATATCGCCTCCGGTCACTGCAAGTACATTGTTACAGCAGATCGTTACCAGACCGTTTGTAAGTTGCATAATAAATCCTGCCATTCCAAGACTTATAATATTTTTCGCATATCTGATATTTTCTGCTATTTCATTTTTCTTTAGTAGCCGCACCTTTAACTCTGCTTTTCTTGTCAAAAAATAAAATACAAACAATGCAGACAAACACTGTGAAATTACAGTTGCACACGCCGCACCACGTACTCCCATTCCAAATACAAAGATAAACAGAGGATCTAAAATCAGATTCACAACTGCACCGATTGCAACCGAAAGCATACCAACCAGCGAATAACCCTGTGCGTTGATAAATGGATTCATGCCAACTGCAACCATAGATGGAAGCGTACCAATCAGATAGACCATCAGATACGGACGTGCATAAACCATTACACTTCTGGATGCTCCAAACAGCGTCAGAATCGGATGGGAAAATAAAAGTCCGATCATCATTAACAACAAAGCACTGGAACATACAAGCGAAAACGACGTATTCATAATACGTGTTGCCTCTTGCTCTTTCTTTCTTCCTCTGTCTATGGAAAATAAGGGCGCACCACCTCCACCAAACAGATTTGCAAATGCTGTAATGATCACGATAACAGGAAAACAAAGTCCCACTCCTCCAAGCGCTGCTGTTCCTACCTCCGGAATACGCGCAATATATATTCGATCCACAATGTTATATAACAGATTTAAAATCTGCGCCACCAGCATCGGTAGCGCAGCTCCCAGCATATTTCCTGTAACCGTTCCATTTTCAAAATCAATTCGTTTCATTTATATTTAATCCTTTTTATATCTTGCTTTTTAGTATAACACGCACTATTCTATATGTAAAATATGATATCCGGATAACAAGATCATACTTCCGTCTAAACCTGCTCATGTGTAATTGTATGATTTTGAAATCAGCCCTATTATGAGTCAAAAAATGGGACTTTGTCCCGCGATATATGTACAGGAGGACATTAACATGAACGATAAATTAAAACAACAGCTTGACTTTATTCTGGAAATTGATAAAGAGAAAAACATTTTAAGACAGACACATCTGTCCGGCCACGGCAGACGTGAAAATGATGCAGAACATGCCTGGCATATGGCGATCATGGCATATCTTTTAAAAGAATATTCTAACGAACCGGTTGATATTACCAAAGTCATGATCATGTGTCTGATCCATGACATTGTAGAAATTGATGCCGGGGATACTTACGCTTATGACACAGAAGGACTGAAAACACAGAAAGCACGAGAAGATGCCGCAAAAGAACGAATTTTTTCCTTACTTCCGAATGCACAGAAAGAAGAGCTGACTGCTCTTTTTGACGAATTTGAAGAAGCCAGAACCGCTGAATCCAGATTCGCCCACGTAATGGATAACCTACAGCCTCTTCTTCTCAACAACAGTAATGGCGGTGCTGACTGGCGGGAACATGAAGTATACGCCTCACAGGTTTATGGCAGACAGCAGAAAACCAGATATGGCTCTAAGCAGTTATATGAAATTACAGACCAGATTCTGAAAGAAAACATCAAAAAGGGGAACATCAAAGAATAGTTCCCCTTTTAAAACTACCGCGCTTTAATAGCCCAACGCATCTTCGTAGATCTTGCACGTCCGTTCTGTGCGCACTCCTGCGCAGATGGGCGGATCACATCTTTCGCGTAATCGGAATAAATTCCCGCTTTATATCCAGCTTTTAAAGCCTTTTTCACCAACTTGTCTTCTCCTGAATGGAAAGTAAGAATCGCCACACGTCCTCCCGGTTTTAACGCATCCGGAAGCTTTTCCATAAATTCATACAGTACTTCAAACTCACGGTTTACATCAATACGAAGTGCCTGGAACACTCTCTGGCAAGTCTTGCGGATTGTATCTTTCTTCTCCTTCTCCGGAAGAAAATCCAGTGTATCTGCAATAAGCTCCCGCAGTTTTGTAGTCGTATCTACACGGTTTCCCTTGCGAATCTCATCTGTAATTGCTTTTGCAATCTCTTCACAGTATGGCTCATCAGAATTTTCATATAACATTCCGGCAAGCTCTTCCCTGCTGATCTCATCCAAACGCTCTGCAGCGCTGATTCCTTTCTCCTGATTCAGCCGCAGATCCAGCGGACCGTCAGCACGGAAAGAAAATCCTCGTTTCGGATTATCGATCTGCATAGATGAAACACCCAGATCCGCAAGGATAAAATCAAAACCACCTATTTCTTCTGCAATCTCATCAATCGTACAGAAGTTCTGAAGTTTTACTGTCAGGATATCTTCACCGAACCCCTGTTCTGCAAGACGTTTCTTTGTCTTTGCTGATTCTTCCGGATCGACATCTGTCGCATACATATGACCTTCGCCTTTCAGACATTCCATCATTGCCTTTGTATGCCCGCCATATCCAAGCGTTGCATCAAATCCTGTTTCTCCCGGCTTTATCTGAAGGAAATCCAGGATCTCTTTCACCATGATAGATATATGCATACCGGCAGGTGTATTTCCCTTGCTGATCACATGTGCAATCGTGTCTTTGTATTTCTCCGGATTTAATTCTTTGTATTTTTCTTCATATTTCCGTGGATATTTTCCTTTATATCGTACACGTCTTTTGTGGACTTTCTTTGTATCCTGTTCCATGATAGCTCCTATTCTTTCGTTTTTTCTTCTTTTAATTCCAGTGCAGTCTCATATGCATTGCATTTCTTGAAATATTCAAAAATGTCTTTAGTCTGTGCATGCATCAGATAAAAATCAAAATAATCTACACCGCATGCCTTTAACTGGCTTTCAAAAAACGGACGGATATCTTCCTGCTTCTTAAAATATGCCATCGTAAGTTTATCTGTCAAGATGTATTCTTTTCTCTTATGTCTGCTTGTAAGACATTCTTTCACTGCAAGCTCTATTAATTCCTATCAGACCTCTCCTTTCATCACACACTCTCTCACCTGTGCGATTGGCATCTCCTGCTCTCTGGCGATCCGAGCCAGATCTTCATACTCTGCTTTCTGACGTTTTATCCCCCAGCCGGATACTTCTTTTATCCGCACATTGCCATATACCGTCGTTTCAGTCTTCATTGTGCGCTTCAATGTATAACGGTTGCAGACAGATTCTCGTACTCCTAAAGTTGTCGTATGTAAAAACAGTAACCGAATCATTTCTTCTCTCTGTTTTTCCTTACACATACAGGTCAGTAAGATTCCCGGTCGGTTCTTTTTCATTCCGACTGCTGTCGTATATACATCCAATGCTCCTGCTGCAAATAACTCTTCCATTGCAAATCCAACTGCTTCCGGTGTCATGTCATCCAGGTTACAGCGAAGTTCCACGATATAATCCTGATTATCTGCCGTTTCTCCGCACATTGCACGGACACAGTTTGCTACTTCAAATTCTTTCTGCCCACAGCCGTAACCGATTCCTTCCACACGCATCGGCGGCTGGCTTCCAAATTCCTGAACGAAATATTTTAAAAGCGCAGCTCCTGTTGGTGTACACAGCTCTCCTCTCACCTTTCCGCCGTAAGTTGGAATATCTTGCAGAATCCATGCTGTCGCAGGTGCCGGAACCGGAAGGATTCCGTGTGCGCAGTGGACATGTCCGCTTCCTACGTGTACCGGAGAAGCAACTACACGCTCCGGTTTCAGTTCATGCATCAGAAGACAGACTGCTGTCACATCAGCAACTGCATCCATGGAACCGACTTCGTGAAAATGAATTTCGTCTACCGGGCGACCGTGCACATGGCTTTCAGCCTGTGCGATCAGATCATACACAGCAAGTATGTCTTTTTTTACTTCTTCTGGTATATTCAGTTTTCCTACGATTGCAGTAATACTCCGCATATTATGATGGTCATGATGATGCCCATGGCTGTGTCCTTCTTCATGACTATGTTCATGGTGGTGCTCTTCATGGCTGTGTCCTTCTTCATGACCATGCTCGCCATGGTGATGCTCATGACCATATTCTTCATGCGTATGCTCATAATGGTGTGCTTCCTCATGGTGATCTGTGCTTACTTCTTCCATGCCATCTACTTTCACTGTCATGTGCGTTCCTGTAATGCCACATTTCACTGCCGGTTCTACCTGAAATTCCACTTTCGGTATCCCAAGGCTGTTTAGACGCTTTACAAACTGTTCCGGTTCCGGATGCAGCTCCAGAAGTGCGGCACTTAACATATCACCTGCCGCGCCCATTCCACAGTCTAAATATAATGTTTTCATCTCTTCCCCTCCATATGATTGATCATGCTCGCCAGATAACCGGCGCCAAATCCATTATCAATATTTACAACGCTGACTCCGCTGGCACAGGAATTTAACATTGCCAATAGCGCCGACACGCCGCCAAAACTTGCGCCATAGCCGACACTGGTCGGCACTGCGATCACTGGACAGTCTGCAAGTCCACCAATTACCGATGCAAGTGCACCTTCCATCCCGGCAACTGCAACAATCACCCGTGCTGTCATAATCTCTTCCCGATGTGCCAGCAGACGGTGAAGTCCAGCAACACCTACATCATACAGACGTATGACTTCATTTCCGAAACACTCTGCTGTCTGTGCAGCTTCCTCTGCCACCGGCAGATCGCTCGTTCCGGCAGCCGCCACAACGACCTTACCGATTCCATCCGGCTCCGGTATCTCTCCTACCAGTCCGATTCTGCTGTATTTATCATATTTTATTATAAAATCCTGTTCAACCGCCTCCGCCGCTTCACTGCTCATGCGGGTAATCAGAATACTTTTCTGTCCCTGCTGTATCATGGATGCAACAATATCATGAATCTGCTCCGGCGTCTTTCCTGCACCATAGATCACCTCTGCAATTCCCTGCCGGAGAGCCCGGTGATAATCCGGCTTCGCAAATCCCAGATCCTCAAACGGCGCTTCCTTAAGCTTTAACATGGCTTCATCTATATCCAGTTCCCCACCGGCAACCTGTTCCAGCAAAACACGTACTTCCTTCTGTTCCACTACGATTCCCTGCCTTTCATATCCAGTAACACCGTGTCAAACCACGGTGCCAGCCGTTCTCTGATCTCTTTTCGTTTCTCAATCGCATGCATCATATCTTCCGACTGAAACTGCAGACGAGCCGCGCCATGAAATACGCGCACGCGGAAATCGGTATATCCCATCTGAAAGAGTTCTCCTTCTGCATGCTCAACTTTCTTTAACATCTCTGCTTCAATCTCTGTCCCTGTCTGGATTCTTGTCGCAAGACAGGCATATGCAGGTTTGTCCCAGGTAAACAATCCGGCTTCTTGTGAGAGGCAGCGGATTTCCATCTTTGTCAGTCCACATTCTCTAAGCGGAGAACAAACCTGCATTTCCTTCAATGCTCTCATTCCCGGACGGTCTCCGGCATCATCAGATGCATTCGTGCCATCGATCAACACAGTATATCCATCCGAGACTGCTCTTTCTTTCAACAGTCCGAACAACACTGTCTTGCAATAATAACAACGGTTTGCCGGATTCTTTACCACTTCTTCATGGCTTAAGATCTCATGCGAAATCACTGTCAGCTCTACACCCACCTGTTTTGCAAAATGTCTTGCATCCTCCAGCTCAAATTCCGGCTGAAATGCTGTTTTTATAAAATACGGTTTGATATCTACGCCACACTGCGCTGCAGCATAAAGCAGATATGAAGAATCTACACCACCGGAAAACCCCAGTGCAATTTTAGGATTCTCTTTAAAAAATCCTGTCAGATTCATGAGTTTAGTCCTCCTATTGCTTCAACATCTGCCGATTCCATCAGTTCCTTATTATATAATAAATCTTCCGCCTGGCCATCTGCAAATAGTTTGCCTTCTTTTAATAAAATGCAGCGCGGACAGACCTCTGCAACAAAAGTAAGATCATGTGTTGCGATCAGCATTGTATGCGGAAGTTTCTGTAATACACAGATCAGATTCCGTCTGGACTTCGGATCAAGAAAGGCTGTCGGCTCGTCAAATACCATCACATCCGGCTTCATTGCCAGAACAGTGGCCATAGCTGCCATCCTTTTTTCACCACCCGATAATTTCAGTGCGCTTTTATTTCGTAAATGTGAAATATGAAGCAGTTCCAGCCGATCCTCTACACGGTAACGCACCGATTCTTCATCCATTCCCAAATTCCGTGGTCCAAAGGCAACATCATCATAGATCGTTGGCAAAAATAACTGATCATCCGGATTCTGAAATACCACGCCGACTTTTTTGCGAATCTCTGTCAGATTCTTTTTGTTAAGCTCTACTCCGTCTACGTGGATCTGTCCGCTTCCCGGTATCACACCGACCATCGAAAGAATGAGTGAACTCTTCCCTGCTCCATTTGCCCCGATAATTGCCAGATGCTCTCCCGGCTGGATTTTAAGATTCAGATGATCGACTGCAATTGTCCCGTCCGGATATGTAACTGTCCAGTCCTGCATTGCTATCATAGCAAAATTCCTCCTAATATTTCCGTAAAATCTATCCATCTGAACAGAACGGAGGTCCCTGCACCTGCAATCAGAAAAAAGGTATCGCACAATTTCCATTCTGGGTTTTTTTTCTGTACATCATGTAAGGTATAAAGCCTGCATTGCATTGCTTGATAGATCCGCTCTGCCCGGTCTGCACTGCGCAGAAATAACTGCCCGACAAATGAGCCAAATTCTGAAATCCCTGGCCATTTTGCACCGTTTCCTCTTAAACGGAATGCTGTCACCATCCCGGATGCTTCTTCCACCAGCACTCCGATATACCGATAAACCATCTCCAGCAGAGTCACCAGAAGTTCCGGCACATGAATTCTGCGTAACTGATCCATTAATTCTGAAAATGGTGTGACCGCTACCAGAATCAGAATCGCACTGACGCACAACAGTGTCCGGCATAATAACATTGCAAATGACAACATTCCTCCGGTCACTGCAATCTTTCCGGCATATGCAATCACGGTTCTGTCAAAAATAAGATTGCTCACTCCCGCAAATATACAAAAAGGCATTGCTACTGCTGCCCGCTTTAAGATCATTTTCCATGGAATCTGTGCCATCGCCATCATAAGTGCCGGATATGCAAGAAACAGAGTAAGTCTCGTCAAATCATATTTCCCAAGTGATGCAACACACACCAGATAGACTGCCGTGACAATTAATTTTGCCAGTGAATGCAGCTTCTCAAATGCATTTTCTCCGGAAGACAACTGCTCTAAGGAATATAACATATTTAATTTACTCCTTATGTCTGCCATATCACTGCCTCCCATTCCATTTATTTCCGAGCTTTCTCTTTTCCTGTATTCTTTGTACGTTTTGCTCTTGAAATTCCCCATCCTGCTGCACCGATCAGCAGGCAGGTAATTCCTGCACCCGCTACTCCGGCAAAGCTTGTTCCTTTTCCTCTGCCGTCTTTGAAATCATAATCCGGCAGGATTGATATTTTCTGTTGGATAGCGCCAAGTGTTTTCTGCACAGAACCTTGTTCCTTAAGCTCTGCCATCCCTGCTGTCTTCTCCACAGACCATTCCAGACCATCCGGATTGGCAGAAGCATACAACGACAGTCCGCCACCGACCAAAATTGCAAGAACTGCAAATAGCAGAATCACTTTTTTCGCAGACACACTGTCAGACCTGCCCTTATCAGATTCTTCTATGTATCTTATTCTCTCTGCTGGTTTCTCCGATCTTTCCAATACATCTGTCAGAATCTCCGGACGCATCTGGTATACAAAATTCAGAATACCTGCTGTAATAATGCCTTCCACAAAGCCAATCGCCAGATGAATTGGCTGCATCAGCAGTACAAATGTATGAAATGGCAGCTCTGTCACACCTGATGCCAGTGTCTGTAGAACAACACAAAAAGCCCCCAGTTGCAATCCCACTACACAGGATACAACGGAAGCAATCACAATCCTCTTATGTGTCACGCCTTTTCTTAAGATTGGTCTGAAAATAAGCGGACATACAAACAGGCAGGGAATGACTCCCATATTAAAAATATTCGCTCCCAGTGCCAGAAGTCCTCCATCAGCAAAGAGCAGGCACTGGATCAGTAAAACTGCGGTCAGCGTCACTACAGCCGGAGTTCCGCCAAGCAGTCCCGCCAGCAGGATTCCACCTCCGATATGTCCGCTGGAACCAGTCCCCGGAATCGTAAAATTAATCATCTGTGCTGCGAAAGTGAATGCCCCTGCAACTGCCATCATCGGCAGATTCTTCTCTCCCCAATCATCCTTTTTAACCTTCTGTACTGCATATGCGACTGATACCGCACTTACTGCATACATCGCACCGCCAACTGTCGGTGAAAGTAATGCATCTGACATGTGCATAAATAATTTCCCTCCCCCAAGATAATTCTACAGTACCTTTATTGTACAAGATAAACAATCCTTTTTTCAACCAGAAAAAATTTTTCTTTTCTACATAAAAACACATGCATAATTAAAAAACGGAGATGAAACAGCTTCTATATTTACTGTTTCTCTCCGTTTTGCAGTCATCAAAGATTCAATCGCATTGATCGCATCCATGTAATCTATTTCTGCTCTCGCTATTATGCTGTCTTAACTTTTACTGCATCTGCTGCTTTTTCTTTATGTTTATCATACATTGCAAACATTCCTGCCAGTAACGTTCCGGAAATGGAGTGCCATGTACAAGATACCGCACAGATAATTGCAGATTCCGGTGTGGAAGCAAACTGCGCTGTTGTTGTTGCAAGGTTCGTTGCAAGTCCGGCATTCTGCATTCCGACTTCGATAGAAATCGTTCTCTTCTTTGATGTATTCATGCCAACCAGCTTTCCGGCTCCATATCCAAGCAGATAACCAAGTCCGTTATGAAGAAGCACTGCTATGAAAATAACTGCTCCTGACTGGAAGAACTTATTTCCCTGTGAAGATACGACTCCACCGACTACGCAGGCGAGTCCAAGCACGGCAACACCAGGCATCATCTGCTGGATCTCGTGGAACATTCTCTTCTTTCCATATAAATAGTTTAATAAAAATCCAAGTGCAACCGGTAAGATAACGGTTTCAATAATAGATACAAACATCGGAAGTCCGTGAATTGTAATTTTTGTTCCACTTGCCAGGAAAGATACCATCAGCGGTGTCATAACCGGTGAAATCAACGTGGAAACTGTTGTCATTCCTACAGAAAATGCTACATCTCCACCGCACAGATAAGACATAATATTGGATGATACACCACCGGGACAGCAGCCAACCAGAATCAGTCCAAGTGCAATTCCATCCGGCAGATGCAATGTTTTTGTCAGTGCAAATGCCAGAAATGGCATAATTAAATATTGTGCGATCGCACCCACACAGATATCAAATGGTCTCTGTGCAAGGATCTTAAAATCTTCTGTTGTCAACGTCAGTCCCATACTGAACATGATAATTCCGATGATCACGGACTGACTGGTAAATTTATTTGCCACCATGTCTGTAAATAATGCCTGATTCACCCATCCCATCATAGACGGTACAAAAAAGGTCACAACTGCGATTGCAATTACAACAATCGATGTGTAGTCTGATAAAAATTTGCTTGCTTTTTGTAATGCTTTCATATTGTTTATTCCTCCTTCATCATACTGCTCACCGATTTTTTCAACGCCTGCGGCGGTTGCCTGTGACATCATCATTGTACGCCCCAATGCATATCCTGCCGGAAGCTTTTTATATAACAGGAAATTACATCTCCTGATTATATAAAAAATCCCTCCTCAGACTTCTCATCTGAAGAGGGACGAATTCTATCCGCGTTACCACCCTGATTCTGCAGAAAATCTCTGCAACACTCTGTCTCGCATACTGACATATGCCATCCCTGTAACGGGGGATACCGGCGAGGTTTACTAATCTTGCTTTCAACCTGCTTCTCAGAGAGGATATCCCGATTCACTTATTGCCTGTTCACACCAACCACAGGCTCTCTGTAAATAAATATAAATCCGGCTTTGTTCTCATCAACGAATTTCGGTGAACTTTATGTACTTACTTATTCATTATATACCTGAATTTTCAAAAGTCAAGCAAAAATTAGAACGCACTCTGTTTTTGATATTTTATGATGTCTGTTATTTTAATATCTTGCTATACCATTGCATCTTTAATTGCCTGCATCAGCTCATCATATGTCTCATATGCCGGAATCTGTGGATTGTCTGTTTTGATCTGCTCTGTGCTCCGGAATAAAAATCCTGCTTTACTTGCCTTAATCATGCCAAGGTCATTATAAGAATCCCCGCTGGCGATCGTATCAAAACCGATAGACTGCAATGCTTTTACTGTACTCAACTTAGACTGCTCAATACGCATCTTGAATCCGGTAATCTCACCATCTTCTGCTACTTCAAGACTGTTGCAGAACAAGGTCGGATACCCCAGTTTCTCCATAAGCGGAGCCGCAAATTCTGTAAATGTATCACTGATCAGTATAACCTGTGTAAAGCTTCTTAATTTATCCAGAAATTCTCTTGCGCCCGGAAGTGGATTAATTCTGGAAATTGTCTCTTGAATTTCCTTCAGTCCAAGTCCATGCTCCTTTAAAATACTCAGACGCCAGTTCATCAATTTATCGTAATCCGGTTCGTCTCTGGTTGTTCTCTTTAATTCCGGGATTCCGCTTTCTTCAGCAAATGCTACCCATATCTCTGGTACTAATACACCTTCTACATCTAAACAAGTAATATACATCGCTTCTTCCTCCTGCTGCCGTTCTCTTTTACGTTACTACTTTAACATAGTACATTCATAGTAACACACTTTTACCGCTCTTGCACCTGTTTTTTAGAATAACTATATACCCACATAGACTTTGCCTGTTTCTTTATTCTGCTGTAAGTCCACAGTTTCTGACTGTTCTGACGGCTGAATGGATCATTTACCTGAATCTTTCCGTCCTTCCATCCTGACAGCACAATAAAATGTCCATTCTTTGTAAAATCTCCCGGTCCTACACTGCAAATAACCGGATGTCCTTTGCCAAGCTCTGCTTTCAACTGCTTCTTATTCAACATTCCTGCATAGCAGTTCAATCCCCAATGCTTTGCTGCTTTCTCCATAAATTCCCAGTACGTGTTATTTTCTTCATCGATCAGATTGTGACGTACGCTGTATGCTGCTGTTCGTGCCGGCGTGATCTTCGTATTACCGGTAAGTCCTGACACAACCATGGACATACAGGTCGGTCCGCAGCCGCTGACCGCAACAATGCTTGTTCCATACTTTGTATATCCCCAGCGTTCATTCCACTGGATCAGCTCTGGTATCGTGCCCTTTTGTATCTTCACGCCAATATTTTTTGCTGCTGCCTGATCTTTCTTCTCTCCATAGTCCTCCACGAAGTCAATCGTATCTTCGTTCTTGTCCAGCAGCTCAATGACACCTTTCGGATAGCCCTGGTTCTTTGCCATTGCTTTCACCCGTTCGAGACGGCTTGTGTACATCTCTTCCTGTGTCTTATTCTGTATTACTTCCTTCGTCTTCGACGACAGATCATCTTCCTTTCCCGCCGAGTGATGTCCTCTGGCAAACGCGACTGCAAGTAGCACAAAAAGTCCTGCAGTCATCATGTAAATCCTTCTTCTGAGAATCTGTTTTCGTTTTTTATTTTTCTGTTTTTTGATTTCTTTCATCTGTATATGACTCTCCTTATCTGAGAGACATTATACAATATGTTACAAAATAATTACAAGATTAGTCATCTTATAATTTTCTTAACAATTCTTAAAAAAGAAAAATTTGACATGCTCTCAAAATACAGTTATCCTAACCTCATACACATCCACTACTCACAAGGAGGGCCAACTACATATGAAAATCGTTTTTTTAGATGCAAAAACTATCGGCGATGACATCGATCTGTCCGGTTTTGATGCGATCGGCTATGTCACACGCTACGCATTTTCTACATCCGAAGAAGTACCGGAACGCGTGAAAGATGCCGATGTCATTATCGTTAATAAAATACAAATAAATGAATCTACCATCGGTACTGCCGAGAATCTGAAATTGGTATGCGTCACTGCAACAGGTACGAACAATCTGGACAAGGATTATCTCGACAAGCGCGGAATCGCCTGGCGGAATGTTGCCGGCTATTCGACTGAATCTGTTGCGCAGCATACATTTGCCATGTTCTTCTATCTGCTGGAACATCTGCGGTACTATGATGAATATGTCAAATCTGACCGTTATACCAATGACACGATATTTACACATTTTGAAAAAGTATTCTACGAATTAAAGGGAAAAACATGGGGAATCATCGGACTTGGCAACATCGGCCGCCGCGTTGCTTCTATCGCTTCCGCTTTCGGTGCTGATGTTATCTACGCTTCCCCATCCGGCAGCGCCCCGCAGGACGGTTATCATCAGGTCGATCTGGATACGCTGTACCGTACTTCGGATATTATTTCTGTTCACGCACCACTAAATGAATATACCGACGGACTACTTAATATCGACGCTTTCTGTAAGATGAAGAAAAGCTGCATTTTCCTGAATCTCGGACGTGGCCCGATCGTTGTAGAAAAAGACCTTGCAACGGCTCTGAAAACCGGTCTCATCCAGGCAGCCGGTCTGGATGTACTTGCTGTAGAACCGATGAGCCCAGACTGTCCGTTGCGCGAATTAAAGGATTATCCGAACCTCCTCATCACACCGCATGTGGCATGGGCAAGTATTGAAGCCAGAACCAGACTCATGCAGATCATTCTCGGACAGGTGAAAGAATTCTTTCATATAGAATAAAATAAAATGTGCCAAGGCACATTCTCGCGCCGAGCACGGTTGCCTGCAACATATTACCTCTTCGTGCGAGTGCGCATCCTCTCGGAGGGTTTATGTAATAGGAGCGAAGTTTCCTATTACATAAAAGCCTTCCCTGACGCATATATTTTTTAATAAATATATGTACAGGGGAGGCTTTTTATGGAATCTATAACAAAACCAGTAATCGGCATTGTATTTTGCGGCTTTTCAGATGACCGCCTGTTTGTGCCATTTTCCTATATTCAGGCAATTGAAAAAAGTGATGGAATTCCTGTCATTATTCCTTATCTTTCTGACGCGGACTCACTCTCCGGCTACTTGAGCATCTGCGATGGTTTTCTGTTCTGTGGCGGTGATGATATCACACCGGAACTTTTTGGTGAAGAATTGCAGACTGATCATGGCACTACCGACAGAAAAACCGATCAGTTTCATCTTATGCTGATGCAGAAAGTATTGGATTTTCATCTTCCTGTACTAGGCATCTGCCGCGGTATGCAGGTGTTAAACCTTGCGCTCGGCGGAACAATCTATCAGGATCTGTCTCTTCGTAACCGGAACTCCTTCAATCATATCCAACGTTCTCTCGACCGCAGCGATCCCTGCCATACGGTTGCTTTCGCATCTCATAGCCTGCTATATGAAATTTGTGGGAATTCCTGTGCAGTCAACAGCTATCACCATCAGTGTGTCAAAACATTAGGAAAACATATAAAAATGACAGGTATCACTTCCGACGGCGTCATCGAATCCATTGAATCTACCGGTCACACTTTCGCAATCGGTGTACAGTGGCATCCCGAGTGCATGTACACAAACTGCGAAGCAATGCGCCGTTTATTTGATCAATTTGTCCGAAAGGCTGCCGGTGCGAAACACCTGTCACTTCCTTTAAGCGCTTCTCTCAAACTGTGAATTATAGAGATCCGCATAAAATCCATTTTTAGCGAGCAGTTCCTCATGATTTCCCTGTTCCACAATATCTCCGTCTTTCATAACAAGGATCAGGTCTGCATCTCTGATCGTAGACAGACGGTGTGCAATGATGAAACTTGTTCTTCCACGCATCAGGTTATCCATCGCTTTCTGGATTTGGATCTCTGTACGTGTATCTACGGAACTTGTCGCTTCATCGAGAATGAGGATCTTCGGATCCTCCAGGATTGCTCTCGCAATGGTCAGGAGCTGTTTCTGCCCCTGTGACACGTTGCTTGCCTCCTCATTCAGTTCCATGTTATAGCCTCCTGGAAGTGTCTGTACAAACCGGTGTACATGTGCCGCTTTCGCAGCCTCTACCACTTCCTCATGTGTGGCATCTAATTTACCATAACGGATATTTTCTTCAATACTTCCTTTGAACAGCCATGTATCCTGCAGTACCATGCCAAACATTTTTCGAAGCTCGGAACGATTAAAATCACGGATATCCTGTCCATCTACTTTGATCACACCTTCATTCACATCGTAGAAACGCATCAGAAGTTTTACCATCGTTGTTTTACCGGCTCCGGTTGGACCTACGATCGCAATCTTCTGTCCTGGCTCCACTTTCACACTGAAATCATTGATGATTATATGATCTGGGTTATATCCGAAATGTACATGGTCAAACTCTACGCGGCCTTCCAGATCATCGGCCGGCACGGAATCCGTAACTGTCTGTTCTTCTTCCTCTTCTTCCAGAAATTCAAATACACGCTCAGATGCGGCTGCTGTAGACTGCAGCATATTTGCCACCTGCGCTACCTGCTGGATCGGCTGCGTAAAATTCCTTACATACTGAATGAAGGACTGGATATCTCCAACTTCGATCACGCTTTTCATTGCCAGATAACCGCCCAGAATAACTTCTGCCACATAGCCTAAGTTGCCGACAAACTGCATGATCGGCATCATCATTCCGGATAAAAACTGCGATTTCCATGCGGACTGATACAGCATATCATTATCTTTATCAAAGGTGTCAATTACATCTTTTTCTTTATTAAATGCTTTTACAATATTATGACCGCCATACACCTCTTCTACCTGTCCGTTGACATGTCCCAGATATTCCTGCTGACTCATGAAATATTTCTGCGAGCGTTTTACAATTACGGAAATAAATCCCATAGAAATCGGAAGCAGTAAAAGTGCCGTTAATGTCATAAGCGGACTGATACTGAGCATCATAATAAGTACACCGATGATTGTTGCTACCGACGTAATAACCTGTGTCGCACTCTGGTTCAGACTCTGGCTAAGTGTATCGACATCATTCGTAATTCTCGAAAGCACTTCTCCATGTGTCATTTTATCAAAATAATTCATCGGCAGACGATTGATCTTCTCCGAAATCTCTTTTCTCATACGATAAGTCAGTTTTTGCGATACACCTGTCATGATATATCCTTGGATAAAGGAAAATAATGCACTGCACAGGTACAATACTAATAACATTCCAAGTATTTTCCCAATCTTCGTGAAATCAATTCCTGAACCTCCGGAAACTTTCCGGACAAGTCCTTTGAAAATCTCGGTTGTTGCTCTTCCGAGTATTTTCGGTCCGACAATGTTAAATACTGTACTTCCAATTGCAAATATAATTACTGCCACAATGGAGATTTTATAAGCTCCAAGATACTGTAACAGCTTCTTCATCGTACCTTTGAAATCTTTTGCTTTTTCTACAAGGGCTCCCGGACCTCTGCGCATATGTCCTCTTGCCATATTAATCCACCTCCTTCATATCTGCTTCCAGCTCCTTCTCAGATAACTGGGAAGATGCGATCTGATAATATGCTTCACAGGATTTCAACAATTCTTTGTGTGTACCTTTTCCGACAATCTGTCCATCATCCAGAACAATGATCTGCTCAGCATGAAGAATCGTGCTGATTCGTTGGGCAACAATCATGACAGTACTGTCTTTTGTCTTCGCTTTTAACTCTTTTCGAAGCACCGCATCCGTTTTATAATCCAGCGCGGAAAAACTGTCATCGAAAATATATACATCCGGATGTTTGGTAATTGCTCTCGCAATTGAAAGTCTCTGTTTCTGTCCTCCTGATACATTGGAACCGCCCTGTGAAATCGGACTGCGATATTTCTTTTTCTTTGTATCAATAAATTCCTGTGCCTGTGCAATTCCGGCCGCCTCGATCATTTCTTCTTCGCTTCCGTCTGGATTACCATACATAATATTGGAAGCAATATCACCGGAAAACAGAATTCCTTTCTGAGGCACATATCCAAGACGGGCACGCAGATCATGCTGCGAAACTTCCCGGATATCCGTTCCGTCAATTGTAATCTTTCCTTCTGTCACATCGTAAAATCTCGGAATCAGATTTACCAGCGTAGATTTACCGCTTCCGGTACTTCCGATAAATGCGGTTGTCTCTCCCGGTTTTGCTGTAAATGACAGATCATGCAGTACATCTTCTTCAGCTCCCGGATAGCGGAACGAAACATGTTCAAATGCAACTTCACCCTTCTCATTTTTCGCAAATGTCCGCGGTGTTTCCGGATCATTGACCTTTGTCTCGCTCTTCAATACTTCGTCTACACGGGTTGCTGATACTGCTGCTCTCGGAAGCATGACTGAGATCATACAAATCATCAGGAATGCCATAATAATCTGCATTGTATACTGGATAAATGCCATCATATCGCCAACTTGCATTGTTCCATCATTGACACTGTGCCCACCGCTCCATACAATCAGAACGGTAATACAGTTCATAATCAGCATCATTATCGGCATCATAAATGTCATGGCGCGGTTGACAAATAAATTTGTTTTTGTCAGATTTTTATTTGCTTCATCAAATCTTTTTTCTTCATGTTTTTCTGTACTGAACGCGCGGATAACCGGAAGTCCTGTTAAAATCTCACGGCTGACAAGATTCAACCGGTCAACCAGATCCTGTACAACCTTGAATTTTGGCATAACAACGAAAAATAATACTGCTACAACCAATACGATCAATCCAACAGCAAGTGCAATGATCCAGGACATATCCACATTTGTATGGAACACTTTTGTAATTCCTCCGATTGCCATAATCGGTGCATATAATACCATACGTAGAATCATAACCGTTAAAAGCTGAATCTGCTGAATATCATTCGTACTTCTAGTAATCAGAGACGCAGTTGAAAATTTATCAAATTCTCCATTGGAAAATCCTACTACCTTACGGAATACATCCCTTCTGAGTCCACGTCCGATTGCCGCACCTACTCGTGATGCCATAAGACCGACTATAATACTTGCGATCATTCCCAACGCTGCCAGTGCAAGCATCTTCGCACCTGTATTTAAAATATAATGTGTCTCATATTTATCCATATCTATTCCGATATGTTTATATGCACCTTTAATATAAGTTGAGGCTGCCTGATCCAGCATAGAGTCCGGGAATTTATCCATCTTCTTTTCTATCTTTTTCACAAGCTCCTCACGCTGTGCGCCTTTCATCTGCCCAAATATGTCATAAATGGACATTTTGTCAATCTTCTTATCAATCTCTTTTTCTGATTTCTTTAACTGTGAGGCTGCTTGGCTTGCATTAGCAGTCTGCTTTGCTTTCTCTGGCTGCGCCTGTGACGAAAGTGCTGCCTGGCCCGCATCTTGCATCTGGCTCTTCATCTGCGCTTTCATCTGCTGCTTCATCTGATCTTTCATCTGGATTTCCATCTTTTTCGACATGTCACTTCCAGAATCAAATCCCGCTGCCAGAAGCATTGGTTTTGCTAACAGATTCGACAGTTTATTCTCATCTGTTTTCAAAGAGGATTTCAACTGCCATACTTTTTGCTTTGTATCATATTTTTTGCTGCTTTTCTTATAAGCATTTTTCACAGTACTTTGATCTTTCTCCGGAACCAGAAGTAACAAATGCTCCAGATCTTCCTCACCAATCTGCTCCGGAATCTTTTCATCAATTCCGTTTTGCTGAATTCCGACATTTACAATATCCGAAGTATATGTCGGTAATGACAGATCACAGTATGCCTGAACAACCAGTACGCACAAAATCGCCGCTACAGCGCCTGCATATGGCTTCATAAATTTAAAAAGTTTACTCATAGATGTCTCTCCTCCATAATTGAACACATATCCATGCCCTGGATTTCTTTGTAATTCAACATATTTGTCCGCATGCGAAGCATAATTCTTTGCAGTTCTTTCCGTTCTTCTCCGGAAATACCTTCATAAAGACCTGCTTCCAACATATGCATCGTCTCTTTTAATTCATTCAGACAATCTGCTCCTTGATCCGTTATCGTAATTCTCTGGATTCTTTGATCTTTTTCATCTACTTTTCTCTGCACATATCCCTGTTTTTCTAATTTTCGAAGTGCTACCGTCATCGATGGTGGTGTAATTCCTATCTGCTTTGCCAGTTCACGCTGCGATAATTCGCCTTCTGAACGTAAAATAAACATAATACCTACCTGATTCGGTTTAAGATGAAAAGATTCCATCTCTCTCATTGCCTGATATTTTACTAAATGAGCGACCTGTTGGATCAGCATAAAACCTGATTCCATCCATTTTCTCTTCATGTTGTATTCACCTCCCATAATCACCGCGCTCTCTTTTTATTTTCCTTCATTTAACCTGCGGAACCTGCCACTGGCAGCTTCCTCTGTAATCTATAGAAACAATGATAAAACTTGTCGCTATAGCAAAAACGTTAGGCTTTTAATAATTAGATGACTAATCATTAAAAGTCTAACGTTTAGAATACTCACTTCTTATATAAATGTTAAGAGAGTTTATATATTTTTTATAGAAGATTTGTTTGTATTTGCACGAGTACACGCATTTTTCTCGTCGTTATAACAAAAAAAGCGACTGGCTTTATACCAATCACTTCTGTAAGTTATATACCTTCAAAACTGCATACAAGAAATACTCTTCATCCTTTACCTATCACCTTGCTTGGTCATGCCCTCGACCGATTAGTATCAGTCAGCTCCATGTGTTACCACACTTCCACCTCTGACCTATCTACCTCGTCGTCTTCAAGGGGTCTTACTACTTACGTAGGGATATCTCATCTTGAGGGGGGCTTCACGCTTAGATGCCTTCAGCGTTTATCC
>OLPE01000160.1_pt1 | contig 75856 bp, 51 predicted proteins | sample 1671901 | NCBI WGS metagenome assembly OLPE01 (sample SAMEA3136624, study PRJEB25190) | human gut metagenome | biome: human gut; feature: human-associated habitat; material: faeces | place: Austria | collected 2013 | reverse complement strand
CTTTGCCTTTGATTTCAATGTGAGTTCCTCCCTATTACGGAATCTTATTTCTTTTTCATCACAATACATTGATATGTTTGCAGTTTTATTGAACCTGTAAGGATTTCATCAGTAATCAAATTTGTATAACATTCATTCAAAACCATCTTCACAGGATGTCTGTTAAAATTCTGAAGAAAATATACATCATCTTTCTGTTCTTTTCCACTTCTTTTTGAAACAGTAACTCCATAAGGCAATGTTTCCGTCAAATTTGCTTCCACATTTGCTTCCTCAATTACATCGCCCAAAAATTCTTTCAAAAATTCCAGATCTGGTTGAACAGCAACATAGTAAGCTTTTCCTTTGCCATACGCATTTTCTGTAATTGCTGGAGTATTTACATTGTAATCTTGCAAGTATGTTCCCAACGGCTTTGCAGTTTGAAGTGTCACAACTTCTCTTAACACACCGGCTTTATATACACCGTCTTTATAGGAGAAAGTATTTGGAAAATATTCATTCCCCACATCAATCTCATCAACTGATAATCCTAGCAATCTCTCATGTGGTCTCTCTCCAATAAAACATAAATCTGTTTCATTTACTACTCCACTCCAATAAGTTGTTACATATATTCCACCTGCTTCCACGTATGCTTCTACTTTATGAATATACTCTTTTTTATGCAAGTACAAGGTCGGAGCAACCACAAGCTGATAATCTGACAACTCTCGATCCATGGAAATTATATCAACTTCAATTCCTTTTTCCCAAAAAACCCGATAATATTTTAAAAGTTCTTCCGTATAATCAAATTTTCTCGATATTGCTTGTGCGTCAGAAAGAGCCCACCAATTTTCCCAATCCATAATAATAGCTACCTTCGCCCTATTACATGTACTTAGTATTTGACTGCTTAGCTTTTCTAGATCTTTGCCAATCCAAGCAACTTCTTGAAAAACTCTATTCTTTTCTGACGCATCATGACCAACAACCGCTCCATGAAACTTTTCACTCGATCCTCTGCTTTTTCTCCATTGAAAATAAAGAACACTATTCGAACCTAACGCAATTGCCTGCATTGAAGATAAGTAATTCATCCCCGGTCTTTTTACATTATTTTCCTCATCCCAATTCACAAGTGATGGTGTTGATTCCATCATCAAAAATGGCTTCTTCTGAAATCCTCTCATCTGGTTATGCATAAAGGCTGCCCACACAGCAATCGGTACTTCATCTTCTTTTGTATGCCAACTCGGATAAGAGTCCCAAGAAATCACATCCAACTCCTTTGCCCATTTATCATAATCCAATGGTGAAAAATACATCATCATGTTTGTTGTAACTGGAAGATCCGAATATGTTTTAACAGCTCGAATCTCTTCTCTACAAAAGTCCTGTAACTGTTCGCTCACAAATCTTTTCCAGTCCAATTTCAAACCGTGTAATTCATCCTCTCCCCTCGGAGAAGGTGAATGAATCTGTTCCCAATCGGTATAAGTATGACTCCAAAACGCACTCCACCATGCATGATTCAATGCATCCAATGTTTTGTATTTTTTTTTCAACCATTTCCGAAATGCTTTTTGACATTCTTCGCAATGACAAGAAGCATCCCTAAAATTTCCTCCGTATTCGTTTGATATATGCCAAAGAATTACTCCTGGATGTTTTCCAAAGCGTTCTGATAATTTCAAATCCAACTTTCTAGTTTTTTCTCTCATAACAGCAGACGTGTAACAAAAATTATGCCTTTTTCCTGGTAAATTCTGTATCCCGTTTTCATCTGTCTGCATTACTTCAGGATATTTTTGAGTCATCCAATTTGGCATTGCACCTGTTGGTGTAGCTAGATTTGTATAGATGCCATTGTCATATAAACGGTTAATAATTTCTTCTAAATAGTCAAACTGATATTTTCCTTCTTCTGGCTCTAAAAATGCCCACGAAAATATTCCTAGTGAAACATTATTTACATGCGCTAATTTCATTAACCGGATATCCTCTTCAAGAATATCCGGTCTATCTAACCATTGTTCAGGATTATAATCTCCACCATGCAGAAGACCTGGCATATTTATTTTTTTATATTCCATTTCTAATCCCTTTCTTTATAGATATCATTTATTATTTTACAGCTCCAGTAATACCTTCTGCAAAACTCTTCTGTAAAATAAAGAATACTAAGGCGGTAGGCAATGTACATATTAAGACTGCCAACATAAGCATTCCATAGTCTGTTACATATCCCTCTGTCAGATTTGCTACAACCATTGGCATTGTCATGCTCTCGGATTGTGTCATGATTACTTTCGGCCACATATAACTATTCCAAGCATTCATAAATGTAATAGTCATAGCCGCTGCATATGTTGATTTCATTGTAGGAATAAACATCTGAAAGAAGATTCTAATTTCCGAAAGTCCATCTAATCTGGCAGCTTCAATAATATCACGAGGAAATGATCTTGCACTCTGCCGAAACATCATGATTAAAAATGGGGTTGATATCGTTGGTAAAATGAATCCCAACGTACTATTTAACATTTTCATTTTTGCAACCATCTGAAACAATGGGACCAATATCGTAATAAATGGAACCATCATCGCAAGAAGAATCACACCCATCACGGCATCTTTTGCTTTATCATGATAAATTTCAAATCCATATCCTGCCAAGGAACATATCACCATCGAAACTATTGTAAGTAATATTGCATATTTAAATGAATTGACCAATGCAGCCCATACATCTTGATTTGCCAGCAGATTTTTCAAGTTTTCTCCCAAATGAGAGCCAAACGATAATACACCTTTTGATACATCCACACTTTTGTTTGTGGATGCACTTACCATCCAGTACAAAGGAAATACTGAAATAAAAGTAACCAAAATCAAGAATGCATACATTCCTATATTTTTCATTTTTTTAATCACGTTTATCACCCACCCTCATTTGTATAAATGCTAATACTGCAACCAACAGTAATATAAAGAAGGACATCGCTGCTGCATATCCAAAATTCGGCACATACTTAAAACATAAATTATATATGTAATGTGACATAGAGATCGAAGCATTCGCAGGACCTCCATCGGTCAAGTTAATTGATTCATCAAATAACTGTAATGTTCCATTTGTTGACATTATTGCTGTCAACAAGATAGTTGGTTTTAATAATGGAACAGTAATCTTAAAAAATGTCTGTATTGCTGATGCTCCATCAATTTTTGCAGCTTCGTATACTGAATATTCAATGTTTTGCAATCCAGAAAGGAAAAATACCATATTATATCCTGTCCATCTCCACAAAAGAGCCAATATGATAACTATTTTTGCCGCAAATGGTTGTGTCAAAAAATTATATGGTTTATCCAAAATTCCCAAATTCACTAGAACATAATTTACTAATCCATCATTTGCAAACAAAGACCGAAAAATAATTGAGTACGCAACCAATGAAGTTGTACACGGCAAAAAAATCATTGTTCGGAAAAATCCTTTAAACCGTAAGTCTTTTTTATTTAGAATACAAGCTAACACCATCGCTACTACAAGCATAATGGGCACTTGAAGAATGAAATAAAAAAATGTGTTTTTTATTGACTGAATAAATACATCATCTTGAAACATTCTGATGTAATTTGTAAATCCAGCCATCTGCATATTTCTACCTTTCCCCGTCTGAAAAGATAAAACTAACGCTTTAATCATTGGCCAAAAACTAAACACCGCAATCAAAAATGTTGCTGGTGCCAAAAAAGCCCATCCTGTTAAATTATGCTTTTTTTCCAACGTCATTTTTCTTGGTTTGTTAGACACAAAAACTCCTCCTCTCTATCCATAAGGGAGATGGTTCTACATTCCATCCCCTTGTATGATAGGAACCTTTCTTACTGTCCCATATTAAAATTAACAGTATCTTCTGCTTTTTTAAGCTCTTTCTTTAAATCTGCACCATTTGTAATATTTGTTGTCGCAACAGAGATTGCGTCTCTTGCTTCATGGAAATATGGTCCCGTAATAATAGAAGGAACTTTTGTTGAATAGTCAACTATTTTTTCAAACACTGCATCACCAGAGAAAAATTCATTCGGTACTGCATATGCATCAGAATCTCCTGCTGGTGTCCATGTAGCAATTGCTCCACAAGAGAGAATATTATTATATAACTCTGTACTTCCAGCAAATGTAGATGCAAGAAAATCTTCTGCTAACTCTACGTTTCCACAATTCCCTGAGATTGCCCAGGAAGAACCTCCAATATTTGAATAGTTTGTGGCACCCTTTACATTTGTAAGTTTTGGAATATTTGTAATAGCCCATTTTCCTGACTGATCCTCAGCTGTCTGAATTGTTCCCATAATCCAACACCCATTAATCACACCTGCAACTTCACTGTTCAACATTGAGCCAGTGTATTCATCCCAGTTATTTACTTCCTGTAACACACCTGAATCTTTCATTTTACAATATGTATCAATTACCTTCTTCAAAGTGTCATTTTTTGCAATATTCGTTGTTCCATCTTCATTAAACAAAGATGCTCCTGCAGACTGTAACATCATCGTAAGCAAATCACATTCGCCTGCTGTCGTTGTCAATAATGGTTTTCCTGTTTTTTCCAGTACTACTTTGCCTTTTTCAATCCACTCATCCCAAGTAATATCTGTAAAATCTTCTAAAGTCATTCCAGCTTCTTGCAAAATATCTGTACGATAACAAGCAATTGCTGCTCCGTTGTCAAAAGGCACTCCATAGTGTTTTCCATCTACAACAGAAAAATCTGTTTTACCAGGAGCAAATTCTGAAAAATCAATTTTCTTTTCAGAAATTTCTTTAAATACATCTGGATAAGATAATACATTTTTTTGGAATGCCTGGTCTTGCAGCAAAAAAATATCTGGCAATGTGCTTAGATCTCCTGATGTACCAGCCGTAGTAAGTCTAGACTGTACATCTACATCTCCAACTTCGACAATATCAATTTTCACATCTTGATGATCTTCTTGATAAATTTTTGCAGCTTCTTCCATTGCAAAAATATTAAATGTTTTGTCCCAACACCATACTGTAATTGTATTATCGTCTTTTTTGTCCCCTGAACCTCCGCATGCTGCAATACCCATTGCCATCGTAGCTATCAATAAAATTGCCACTATTTTTTTTCTCATTCGTTATATTCTCCTTCTACCATGCCCCTTGATACCCTATTGTTATCGCACTATTCTGAGCTCCTGCTTCCATCGAATCTTGAACATTCAATCCATTCAAAATCCCATATAAAAATCCGGCAATAAAACTGTCGCCTGCACCCATTGTATCAACAACTTTACACTCTATGATTCCAAATCGATACCAAGAATTTCCATCATACTCAATACTTCCATTTTTCCCCAATGTTGCAATAATGACTTTAGGTCCTTTTTGTTGCATTGCTTTCATGAATTCCTTTAATTGTTCCGTACAATTTTCTTTTTCTTTTAAGCCCATGCTATGATATTTCTGTCTAAACTCATTGCGTGATTCCTCGTCAAAAGAGAAGAATGCATATGTCACATATGGAATCGCTTTCTCAACAATTGGATTTGCAAATTTATTTGCAAAATCAAATGCAACTGGAATTTCTTTCGAAATAAGTGGAAGCTCATCTTCAATCATTCCCCAAATTCCTGTAACCGCTAAATCATGTTTCTTTATAAAGGAAATGTCTTGTTCTCTTAGCTTAAAGTCTGCCAAAACACCTTCTTCATATTTTCCAAACACTCTATCTCCATCTACAATGTCAACATGTGTAACTGCGGTTTTTCCATCCAGCACTTGAATATGAGAAGTATCGACTCCTTTATTTTGAATTGCACTTATCATGATTTTTCCGAATGAATCAGTTCCAACAGCACCTGTATAAGAACTTTCTCCACCTAATCGTTTTATGTATACAGCAACATTCACTGGGTTTCCCCCTGGATATGATTCATTCAATGAATCATAATAATCAATACAATTATCTCCTATTGCTGCTACTCTTATCTTTCTGTCCATTTTTCCACCTTAATAGTCCAGACGTCTGTAATATCTTCTGATTTCCATAGGATGACAATTGACTTTTTCCATATGTGCATCAATTCTCTGTGTTACCGCATGCATCACTAAATGTGATATATATCCTCTGTACTCTGGACTAATTCCTTTTAATTCAAATTTCTTGGTATCAATAATATTGTATTTTCCACAAATGCGTGGCAAGAAGTTTGCAACGCGCTCGCTCAATGATCTCTGAGAATCTTCCCCAATAAATACTGTAACTGGTGTGTCTTTGTCAATTATTTCTAACATTCCATGGAAAAATTCTGCACTGTGGATAGATTTTGTACGAATCCAATGCTGTTCTTCCCAATAACACATTGCATAAGAATATGTGGCACCATACTGGTTCCCAGCCCCAACAAAATAATGAATTTTGTCGTCCTTATGACGATTTGCGAATTCTTCTCCGAAAGCATCTGCTTCCTTTTCAACTTCCACAAGTGCAGTTGCCAAATACTGATCCAACTCCTTGTATAAATCCTCATATTCTGGAAATTCTCCTGCATTGTACATAAATCTATCTGCTACCATATAAAATTTCAATTGTTCATTGGCAGGATATGTAATCACATAGTCTACAAGTTTTGCAAGTTCTGCAGTAGCAACATCAATAAAACCAATCACCCTTGCTCCACTCTTCTGTGCTTTTTTTACTCCATCTACGATTTCAGAAGTTGTTCCTGTAACAGACGAAATAATTACAATAGTTCCTTCTCCAACTTTTTTATTTCCAGTTGTCAAATACTCTGCTGCGTTTTCAACAAAAAATGAAAGTTCTGATTTTTCTTTCATATGAACCTCTGCCTGGAGGCAAGATGCATATGTTCCACCGATACCGAGCCAACAAATATTCTTGTATCCTTCTTTACAAATTCCATCAATCAATTCATTAATTTGATTTCTCAGAGCAAGCGCTCCATTCACACTTTCAATCTGTTTCTGTTCATTAAATTTCAACATAGTGTTTTTCCCTTTCCTTTGTATTGGTGACTATTTTTAAATTTAGTATACCAGTTTTTTTTATTTTTTCAATACTTCACGTAAAGAATATTGAATATTGTTGTATTTTTATAAATACAAATGCATTTATTTATGCACAATGTATATATTTCTTTTATTCTGGTATGAAACACATTTCAAATTTACTATACCAGTTTTTATATTTATTTTTTATTTATTCATTTCTTTTTTCCTTTCCATTTGCTTTTTAAGAACTGACAACGTATAATTTGATTATAATTTACAAGTAAATTATAATATTAGGAGTTCTTATGAAAAAAAACTTATTAACTTTAGATGTTGCATTATCAAAAGAAATCAAATACATGTTAAAGGAAGAACACTATCTTCCAGGTGACAAACTGCCTTCGGAACGAAAGCTGGCAGAGCTGTTTCATGTACAACGCTTAACTGTTCGTGGAGCCTTGAATCTGTTACTTCAAGATAAAACAATTATCTCAAAACCACGAAGTGGTTATTACGTAGCGCCTAAACGCATTTTACAATCCATTCGTAATTTTTCCTTACATTCAGAGGAATATAGCGGACAATTAACTTACGAATTATATGATTTCAAAAAAATAGAAGCAGATAACTATCTTGCAAGCGAAATGTTACTTCCTGAAAAATCGAAAATATACAAAATTGTTTGGCTTTATTCAGATGGTACTCAACTAATTTGTATCAATACAACTTATATTCCTGAATATATCTATCCAGATCTCACCCAACAAATTGCTGCTTCTGCTCCTGCAATTGATTTGATTACAAACAATCGTCAAATAACCTTGGCAAAATCGAATCAAAAAGTCACCTTACTTTACGCAGACACAAAGACTGCTCAAATTTTAAATATTCCTGTTGATAGCCCTTTAATGAAATACAAAGGGCTCATGTATGATAAACAAGGACATCTTGCAGTCTTTTTTGAAAATAATATGCTAATTGATCGTTTTGGTTTTATCAGGGAGGTAGTTTTATGAGCAATGATGATGTATTAGCCGCACAAATAAAATCTAGTATCATTACAAAAATTAAAACACAGGAATATCTTCCTGGGGAGTTGCTTCCTAGCGAACGGGATTTTGCAACAATGTATAGTGTAAGTCGGTATTTGATTCATGACATCTTTGACGAATTAATTAGCCAACATTACTTAATTCGCGTTCACGGAAAGGGAACTTTTGTCCGCAAACCCGAACAAAATCGAGTTGCTTTAGGAGTACTAAATGAATCAAAAAATGCCAGCTTTACCTCTTTAGTTCGTAACTTTGGTATTGAAATTTCCAATAAATGCTTAGGCACAGGTATAATCAAAAACAGAAAATACTTTGCAGATAAACTTGGACTTTCTGAAGAAGATGAAATATACGGTATTCATCGAATTCGTCTTGGAAACAAGGAACCTCTTGCAATTGAGTTTACCTATGTTCCTATTCATTTTTTTTCAGATATTGATAATTACAATTTTGAGCACATATCGCTTTATGATTATATGAAATCCAAAAATCATTTGCCTGTAAAATTTAATGAGACAATGATGATGGTAGAAGCTGGCGAAAAACTTCAAAAGCACCTTCATCTTCCAAGTGCCACCTCTATCGTCAACTATATTGAATTCATAGGATACGATGAAAATGGTAATTTAGTTGAATATACAGAAAGTTATTCACGCCCTGATAAACTTGAAGTGCGCTTTGTCACAAATGATATCTAAATTTGCTTTAATTTTACCGTTTAGTATGTGTATGCACCATAAACAAAACAAGATAGAATATACATAAAATAATACTTTTGTTAGGGGCAGGGAAAATTGACCACCTAAAGCCGCTTAGAATTAACCATTTTTAGTCGGATAGAAAAGTCATTGTATTTTTCTCTTCGTGTTCTAAAATGATGTACATATTCGTAGGTGTAATGAGTTTTATTTGGAAGTTCACTATGAGGAGACTTCGGAACAGGATGAGTCGATACAACGGGTACTTGCTGAACGTGGTAAAACCGTGTACGCAACCGCTGTGCGAGCTGGCGCAATTCTCGTGGATAATGGAAACCTTAAACTGCTCGGTGATGTCAAGGTGTTTGGCAGATAGAGCTACGGAGAAAAGATATGAATTTTGTAACGAAAGAACCAATAAACAAAGGCTGGTCGAGTGATAAAAAATACTGTGTTACCGACGAAAACGGCACACGGTATCTTTTGCGTGTTTCCGATATTGCACAGCACGACACAAAGCAGTCTGAGTTTAATATGATGAAACAGGTCGCTTCTTTTGGAGTGCCTATGTGCCAGCCCATTGAATTTGGCACTTGTGAGGATGGCGTTTATTCCATTCAAAGTTGGATTGACGGCGAAGATGCAGAACAGGTCATGTCGGGCTATTCTGATACCGAGCAATATGTATATGGCTTGGAAGCAGGACGTATTCTTCGCAAGATCCACTCCATTCCTGCTCCTGCAACGCAGGAGGATTGGGAAATCCGTTTTAACCGCAAAATGGATTATAAGATCAAAAAGTACGTTGAGTGCCCCATCAAGTATGAGAACGGACAGGCATTTATCGACTACATAAACGAGAACCGTCATTTGCTGAAAAACAGACCGCAGGTATATCAGCACGGTGATTACCACATCGGCAATATGATGATCGACAGAGGCGGTCAGCTCCACGTTATCGACTTTAACCGTAACGATTACGGTGATCCGTGGGAAGAATTTAACCGCATTGTTTGGTGCGCTCAGAAAGCTCCTCTCTTTGCTTCCGGTATGGTAAACGGATACTTTGATAATAACGTACCTATGGAGTTTTGGAGATTGCTTGCTCTTTACATTTCAAGCAATACTCTCTCATCTGTATATTGGGCGATTCCGTTCGGACAGGACGAAGTGAACACCATGCTGAACCAAGCCAAGGAGGTTCTGTCTTGGTACGATAATATGCGTAATCCTGTGCCGACATGGTATTTCAAAGGGTATTATCTGCAGTACATCGACGGGATTCCTTTCAAGCTGAAAAGTACTTTTGATTTCAGCTTTATGAAAGAGTATGGAACGGTGTTCAAGGTTTACGATGACCAGGATTCCGGAAACATCTGCTTTGGTACTGAAAAAGACGGTCAGCGTTATTTTGTAAAGTTCGCCGGTGCTCCTACCGAGCAGTACGGCGGCGATCCTGCAGATGCTATCTCCAGATTGAAAGCTACTCTCCCGATTTACAGCGATCTGAAGCACGAGAATCTGATTGAGCTTATTGAAGCCAAGGAAATTGGCGACGGGTTCGCTATGGTATTCAAGTGGGCTGATGGCGATTGTATGGGCAGAATGTACCCCGCGGCATATCGTCGCTTTATTCAGCTTCCCATCAATGACAGGCTCGCTGTGTTCAGCGACATATTGAGCTTCTTGGAATGTGTTGTCTCGCGCAATTATGTAGCCATAGATTTTTATGACGGCAGCATTATGTATGATTTTGTGAACGGAAAAACTACAATCTGCGATATTGACCTTTTCCGCAAACAACCGTGTGTCAACGATATGGGACATATGTGGGGCAACTCTCGCTTCCAATCCCCGGAAGAACATCAGCTCGGAGCCGATATTGATGAAATTACGAACGTCTATACTCTTGGTGCTACCGCTTTTGCGCTCTTTGGAGAGTATAACCGCACACGGGAAAAGTGGCAGCTCAGCGACAAGCTCTTTGAGATCGCAACGAGAGCAGTAAGTGATGATCGTGCCAACCGTCAGCAAACAATCAGACAATTCACAGCAGAATGGGAGGCGGCACAATAATGAAAGCTATTGCATTTTGTGGTCTTGCGTGTTGCGTTTGTTCCAAAAATAAAGGCTGTGTAGGTTGCCAAGACGGAGGCTGTGAAAGCCACGGCTGGTGCAAAAACTATAACTGTTGTAAAGAAAAAGGGCTGAACGGCCGTTGGGAATGTTCTGAATTTCCTTTCACCGGATGTATGCTCGATAAGCCCCGTATTCGTGCTTTTGCAGAGTTTGCAAGAAGATATCGTGTACGGACTGTTATTTTGCACCTGTTTCTCACAGGCATACCTCGCTTCAACACAATCAGTCACCCAAAAGCATTGGAGGCTCGCTACAAGGCTCACTGGCGATTACCTTGACCAGACTTTCACTGGCAAGCTGATAACAGCTTGCAGAACACACGACTTTCACCTGAGAGAGCGCGCCCATGGCGCGCAAACGAAACGTGCGCCGCAAGGCGCACATATTAAAAAAATTGGGAAAGTGAAACTTTTCACCTTCCCAATTTTTATCCTGCGAGGTCAAAAAAAGCCAGCAAACCCCGTCCCTAAACGGCACCTTATCTAAACTGCTCCAAATATTCTTTTACTGATTTGCTCATTTCCTTCGAAAAGTCTGAATTATACTTTCGATTACAAAATGCACTGCACCACTCTTCGTAGGTGCTGTTTTTACACTTATATGCAAACATCTCTCGCAATTCATCCCCCTCCATATTACGATATGTATTCTCATGCACAATATGTTTCTGTTCACACCGTTCTGGTTTTTTACGTTTCATTTGTTGCTTTGTAGGCCAGCCAAATACTATCATAACTGCCGGAAATACATATTCTGGCAATTGTAAGAGTTTTCTCTGCTCTTCGCAATTCTCCATAATGTCGCCAATATAACAGGAACCAATGCCAAAGCTTTCTGCTGCTACCACTGCATTCTGTGCCGCAATGGCTGTATCTGTTACCGCAAGCATCAAATCTCCTACATCCGGTTTTCTTGGTTTGCACCCTGCTTCCAGATAAGCATCATACCACTTCTTACAATCTGCACAGAACACCAGAACCATCGGTGCCTTTGCAATAAATGGCTGGTGGTCGCAGCTTTCTGCAAGTGCTTCTTTTAAATTTTGATCTGTAATATCCAAAATTGTATATAACTGCTGACATCCTGCTGTCGGAGCCTGCATAGCTGCCTCTAAAATCACATTCTTCATCTCGTTTGGGATTGCTTTTTCTTCATATACTCTCACTGATTTTCTGTTGTATAAACTTTCTATAATTTCATTCATTCTTTACTATCCCGCCTTCCTTTTGCATTACTTTCTGTCTTATAAATTTCATATTTTTCATTATAAATGTTAGTACTTGCAAGTGCAAGGTGATAGTATCCGCAGTGCTGGATTTTCTTCCACAATTCTCATTGTTTCTTACTGAATGATGATACTTTTTTCGCCCTTAATCCCATAAAAACAACCGTTTAACGATTTTTTAACCTGCTTTCATAAAGCTTAACGAAGACTCTGAGGTGCAATACTTTCTGTAAAATTATTATACCCCTCTGCTGAAAAATGGGTATACAGATTTGAAAAGTTGCAACCACTACACACAATATTCACACAAAATTCTCTTTATGTTTTCAATTTTTATAGGCTTTGCCAAGTGAGCATTCATTCCTGCTGCCAGACACTTTTCTTTATCTTCTCTGAATGCATTTGCTGTCATGGCAATAATCGGGATTGTCTCAGCATCTGGATGTTTCAGTGACCGGATTGTTTTTGTCGCAGTAATCCCATCCATTACAGGCATCATGATATCCATCAGAATTGCGTCAAAATAACCTTCCGGTTTCTCCTGGAACATTCTGACCGCCTGCAATCCATCTCTTGCAACTGTCAGATTTGCACCTTCATCAGACAACAGCGTTTCTGCAATTTCTGCATTCAGTTCATTATCCTCCACCAGCAATAAGTTTAATCCGCTGATATCCATCTGTGCCGCTGTTTTCTTTGCTGTATCTGGTGCGGGAGCAAGTTTAAACGGAATCCTGATGATAAAGGTTGAGCCAATGCCTTCTTCGCTTTTAACTTCAATAGTTCCACCCATCTTTTCAATCAGACCTTTTACAATCGCCATTCCCAGTCCAATTCCCTGCTGTGTACTTCTTGCATCCTCTCTTTCCTGCGAAAACGGCTCAAATATATGCTCCTGGTATTCCCTGCTCATACCAATGCCAGTATCAGTTATAGTCCACTCATATGTCGTAATTCCGTCAACAGCTTCTGTATAATCTGATACAGTTCTTATCTTGCCGCCAATTCGGTTATACTTAATACAATTTCCATAAATATTAAGAAATATCTGTCTTAAATGCAACGGACTTCCATAAATAAAAGGATATCGAAGCCCTTCTTTTTTTGAACAGAACTGCATCTGGATTCCTCTGTCTTTTGCCCGCTGTTCTATGATAGTCAGAACATCCTGGCTTAATTCCTCAAAGTTGATGATTTCCTGCGTCAGAGGTACATTTCCATCTTCAATCTTGCTCATCTGAAGGATATCGTTAATAAGAGACAATAGATAATCTGCAGCTACCTGCATTTTTCTGAAATTTTCCAGGACCAATTCCCTGTCATCAAAATGTTGCTCAGCAATCTTCAGCAATCCGATAATTCCATTCAGCGGGGTTCTCATATCGTGAGACATCCTGGAGAGAAAATCAGACTTGCTTTTATTTGCTTTCTTTTCACTTTCCAAGGCAATTGATTTGTGCATGAAGTCATTTTTATCCAGCATGAGATTCCAATGTTCAATGGTTCCGTCTTCCTTTATTACTTTCTGTCCGCGATCTTCGATGTATTTGTATGTACCATCCTTACAGCGTATCCGGTAAATAGTAGCATAATGATCGGAATGAGTATATTGATTTAATGCATCTGCAAGTCCGACCTTCACGTCATCTGGATGAGCAAGGCCGATAATATTACCGCCAGAAGCGTCCAACAGTTCCTTTGGTGTTGCGTAACCGAGCATATTTGCAAATTGTTCTGAAACATATTTGAAAGAGTATTCCGGGTCATCATTACTGATTTTGACGCCGCCAGGGATGGATACGGTAAACAACTCCAACTGACTTTGCAGTTTCTTTGTCAATTCCTCGATCATAGCCGTATGCTTTTTCTCTTCTTCCAGAAGCTTCGCATACTCTCTGTTTGATTTTTCCAGTGCCCGCTCTTTTTCCTCTAAGCGATAATGTTCTGTACGGTCAAGAACATAATTAACTGCAATGACATCTCCAGTTTTCTCTTCACGGTACAGGGCCATGTGATCTTCTGCAAGCATGGGCTCAAAAGTAGCAGTCCTGGTCCAGTATCGGAACGATATATGCCGTTCACCATTTTCAAACCGATTTAATAATCGTTCTCTGTTAAACTCGTGCAGAAAATCTTTAAGACCTTCCTCAGGTATGGTCAATGCCCATGCATCTACCAGACTCTGTAAGCTTGAATTCTCTGGCAAACCTAATTGTTCATTCAGATTATATTTTTTTCCATTAACTACCTGATACATGGAACCACGTACAATACTCTTTGTAAGATTGATCACGCAGTATCCATCGGCAATAGCAAATACCGACTCTTCCAAAAAACGATTATTAATAATATCCTGACTCATGTTTATTTATCTCCCTGTAAATTCTCTGATACAGATTATATCCTTATCCAAATATATCCGTCAACAAAGAGTTTTTACATTGTAGAATGGAAATTTACACGCTCATCGGTAGTATATGTAGGTGAAAAAACAGGAACATTTCATAATTTTTCAGCTATATGGCAAGCCAGGAAGTCGGGAGAATAGCAATTCAGTAAATGTACTGAAAAAGAGTGGGGTGAGTGGAGATAGTTGACAATATGGGGATGTCCTTGCTGTTCAGCTATACATTTCCCACTACCTGGGCATGTTCAGGACTTTCACCTGCGAGAGCGCGCCCATGGCGCGCAAACGAAACGTGCGCCGCAAGGCGCACTACAAAAAAACTCCCATAATCAACTGATTATGAGAGTTTTATGATTTTCTTATGCAATTTGGTGTAAACACCTTTTCTATACTTTAACAAACCTTTTTAAATCAAGGAATATTGAGCTGGGGAATCACACCCCGCCCCGAAGAATTTTCTTTTTCTGCCAACGGTTATAAACCATCTTCCCAAAGATTGCAAGCCCTACTTTTCCAATACTTTTCTCTCCCCTCTGCAATACACAGAAAACAGAAGAGGAGCCAGGGTTCGTCCGTTCGCCCCTCTACTCACTCACAACCTTACTATTCCTGACCGCCCCAAGGCTCTCCGGCGGCCTCCGATCTGTGAGAATCACCAGTTACCTGTTTTCTGTATCTGTCTCTAGAATGATCTTACGGATCGGAAGAATACTTCCCGGTGATACCGACAGCTCGTCCACGCCCATTGCCAGAAATTCTTTTGTCAGGCTGGTGTCCGCTCCCAGTTCACCGCAGATACCTGCCCAGATACCTGCTTTGTGTGCATTTTCCACCGTCATACGGATCATGGAAAGCACTGCCGGATGATGGGCATCGTAAAACTTATCCAGCTTCGGATTCTGCCGGTCGATTGCCAGCGTGTACTGGGTCAGATCATTGGTTCCGATACTGAAGAAATCCACCTCTTTTGCCAGTTCCTCGCTCATCATAACTGCTGCAGGAGTCTCGATCATGATACCCTGCTGCGGATTGCCGAATTCCAGCTGCTCTGCGGTCAGTTCTACCTTCACTTCTTCCACGATCTCTTTGATCCGTTTCACTTCCCACAGGCTTGTGATCATCGGATACATGATTGCCAGATTGCCGTAGGCACTCGCACGGAACAGCGCACGAAGCTGTGTTTTGAAGATTTCCGGACGGGTCAGGCAGATCCGGATCGCACGATACCCCAGCGCCGGATTCTCCTCTTTATCCATCTTGAAATACTCACACTGCTTGTCTGCCCCGATATCCAGTGTACGGATGATCACCCGTTTTCCTGCCATCGTCTCCACTGCCGTCTTATAGATACTGAACTGTTCTTCCTCGGTCGGATACCGATCTTTTTCCAGATAAATAAACTCACTCCGGAACAGCCCGATTCCGCCGGCATCATTCTGTATTACAGTTGCAAGATCTTTAATATTTCCTATATTAGCATACAGCATGATCTTCTTTCCGTCCAGCGTAACATTATCTTTTCCTTTTAAAAGCTGCAGCAGTTCTTTTTTCTCCAGCTCTGCCTGCCGGCGTTTCTTCATCTCTTCCAGTGTCTGTGCATCCGGCTCCACATAGATCTTTCCATTCAGTCCGTCTACCACCGCCAGTTTTCCGTCAACCGTGTCGTCAAGCGGCAGTTCTTCCGTTCCGATCAGTGCCGGGATCGCCATGGTTCTTGCAAGGATCGCGGTATGGGAGTTCACCGAACCGTGAACCGTGACAAAAGATAGCACCATATCTTTTTCCAGCTGTACTGTCTCTGACGGAGCCAGATCATCCGCAACAATGATCACCGGTTCATCCGTGACCACCTTTCCCTTCTGTCCGCCATTTAATATCGAAAGCACTCGTTCGGAGACATCTTTCACATCCGCTGCACGTTCTCTCATATAATCGTCATCCATCGCCCGGAACATCTGTGCAAAATTATCGCCGGTCACAGCTACTGCATACTCCGCGTTGATCTTCTGTGTCTCGATGATATTTTCCACAGATTCGTTATAATCCCCGTCATCCAGCATCATCTGGTGAATCTCAAAGATCGCCGCATTTGCCTCGCCCACTTCTTTTAACGCTTTCTGATACAGTTCCTGAAGCTGTTCTATGGCAGCTGCCTTGGCTGCCTCATAACGTGCCAGTTCTCCTTTGGTATCTTCTGTCCGCACGCGCTTTAGCTGCTGCTCATTTTTCCTGTATACACTGATCTTTCCGATGGCGATACCGCCAAATACACTCTTTCCACTATATACCTGCATCCTGTGCCCCCTCATACTTTTCTCTCTCTTACTTTCTGTATCGGTGACTAGAGCGTGTCTCAAAAAAGCTTTTCGTGAGCTGCGAGTCCCAGTTTGTGGGAGATTTTATCCGAATGAGGGCGGCGTAGCGGGCTACGGCAACCGAATGAGGGTAAAATATACCGCAAAGTGGGGCTTGCAGATTGCGGAAATGATTTTTCAGACACGCTCTAGTACATCGTTTTCGAAATAACTGTATTATTCACGAAACGATGTACTAGTGACTTCCTTTTTGTTACCGTACTTCTGAAGTTACCTGTCTGTACACATCTTCCACCTGTTCACGACCGGCCAGATATTCGGAAAATGCACTGGCGCTGCCGGTTGCAATTCCCATATGGAAAGCCTCACGGTAATCCTGACGTTTCAGCCATCCGGTCAGGAATCCGGCCACCATAGAATCTCCGGCTCCCACACCATTGACCAGTTTTCCTTTCGGTGCCGGTGCCAGGTAGACCTTTCCGTCAGCTGCAGCCAGAACCGCTCCTTCTCCTGCCATAGATACCAGAACGTTGGTGGCTCCCATCTCCTGCATCTTCTTCGCATAAGGAATCACAGATTCTCTGTCCTTTAATTCCGCACCGAAGATTTCTCCCAGTTCGTGATTGTTCGGTTTTACCAGGAATGGATGATATTCCAGTACGTTCACCAGCAGATTCCCCGTGGCATCCACTGCGATCAGTATTCCTTTTCCATCCAGACGTTTCAGGATATTTCTGTAAATGTCATCCGGCATCGATGCCGGAATGCTTCCTGCCAGCACCAGCACATCTCCTTCCTGCAGCTGATCCAGCATTTCAAATAACTGCTGTGTCTTTTCCCTGCTGATCGCCGGTCCCTGTCCGTTGATCTCTGTTCCTTCAATATTCTGCAGCTTCAGGTTGATCCGTGAAATCCCCTCGTCCACCGGAATGAATCTTGCGTTCACTCCGATCTCTTCCACCTGTCTTTGAATCTCATCTCCGGTAAATCCTGCCACAAATCCCAGTGCGGTATTTTCCAGTCCCAGATTCTTCAATACGATAGAAACGTTGATTCCCTTTCCTCCCGGAAGCATCATCTCTGTGGCTGTCCGGTTGGTCATACCCAGCTGAAAGTTATTGACGGAAACGATGTAGTCCAGTGACGGATTAAACGTTACTGTATAAATCATGTTTTTTCCTCCTGCTTTTCTCAGTTCTTTTCTATGTATGTATTATATAATCATATTCATTCAAATCCAAACAAAAAAGATGCCCGCTGTGGATTCTCTTCCACAGTTAGCATCTTTTATTTTTCTTATCTTATATTCGCTTTTGCGATTTTATCACCTTCGTCTACCGAATTCCACGCATGGACAAACCGATCCGTTTTTTGTTCAGATCCACGCTGATGACTTTTACATCCACAACATCTCCTACGCTGACAACTTCCAGCGGATGTTTGATATATTTGTCACTGATCTGGGAAATGTGTACCAGACCATCCTGGTGTACGCCGATATCTACAAATGCACCAAAATCGATCACGTTTCTTACAGTTCCTTTTAAGATCATACCTTCTTTCAGATCTTTCATATCCAGTACATCGGAGCGAAGGATCGGTTTTGGCATATCTTCACGGGGGTCACGTCCCGGACGGCCGAGTTCTTTGATGATATCATGAAGGGTGATCTCGCCGATTCCCAGTTCTTCTGCCAGTTTCTTATAATCTTTGATATAGATGGCAGTCGGTCCGTCACCGAAGTACTGTTCTTTCGTAAATCCCTGTTTGGCAAAGAGTTTTTCCACTGCTTCGTAGCTTTCCGGATGTACACTGGTCGCATCCAGCGGATTCTTTCCGCCCTGGATACGCATGAAACCGGCACACTGTTCAAAGGCTTTCGGTCCCAGTTTGGCTACTTTTAACAGTTCTCTTCGGTCTGTGAAACGACCGTTTTCCTCACGGTAGGCCACAATATTTTTTGCAATCGCTTTGCTGATACCGGAAATGTACTCTAACAAAGATGCAGAAGCGGTATTCAGATCCACACCGACTTTATTTACACAGTCTTCTACCACACCATTCAGTGCCTCGCCCAGTTTCTTCTGGTTCATATCGTGCTGATACTGTCCGACACCGATGGCTTTCGGGTCGATCTTTACCAGTTCTGCCAGCGGATCCTGCAGACGTCTGGCGATGGAAGCGGCACTTCTCTGTCCCACATCGAAGTTCGGGAACTCTTCGGTCGCCAGTTTACTCGCAGAATATACGGAAGCTCCTGCTTCGTTGGTGATCACATACTGTACCTTTGTCGGTACTTCCTTTAACATATCCACGATCACCTGCTCGGATTCTCTGGATGCAGTACCGTTTCCTACGGAGATCAGATCGATATGATACTTTTCAATCATTTTTTTAACTGTTTCTTTTGCTGCTTTGATCTTGGCTTCTGTGGTCGGTGCAGTCGGATATACAACGGTTGTATCGAGCACTTTACCGGTCTCGTCAACAACTGCCAGCTTACAGCCGGTGCGGAATGCCGGATCCCATCCGAGAACAACTTTTCCCACGATTGGAGGCTGCATCAGCAGCTGTTCGAGGTTCTTTCCGAACACTTTAATCGAACCGTCCTCGGCTTTCTCTGTCAGATCATTTCGAATCTCCCGCTCGATGGCCGGTGCGATCAGACGTTTATAGCTGTCCTCCACAACCGCTTCCAGAATCGGGGTGGTATTCGGATTGTCGGTGCGGATCACCTGACGTTTTAACCAGGAAAGTATCTCTTCTTCCGGTGCATTGATCTTGACAGTCAGAATCTTTTCTTTTTCTCCACGGTTCAGTGCCAGTACACGGTGTCCTGCCAGTTTGGAAATCGGTTCCTCAAAATCATAATACATTTCATATACAGATTTCTCGTTTTCTTTCTTGGCACTGGATACGACAGAACCTGATTTTACTGTCATGTTACGGATCCGGATACGGTAGTCTGCTTCATCGGCAACAGACTCTGCCAGAATGTCCGATGCTCCTGCAATCGCTTCTTTTACATTTTTTACTTCTTTTTCTTCAGATACATAGCTTTCCGCTTCTTCTTCGATGGACTTGTCTGTCATCTGAAGCAGGATCAGATTGGCCAGAGGTTCCAGCCCTTTCTCTTTGGCAATCGTTGCTCTGGTTCTTCGCTTCGGGCGGTACGGGCGGTACAGATCTTCTACAACTACGAGAGTCTGTGCCTCCAGAATCGATTTTTTCAGTTCTTCCGTCAGTTTTCCCTGTTCTTCGATGCTTGAGAGTACCTGTTTTTTCTTATCTTCCAGGTTTCTCAGATACAGCAGTCTCTCATGCAGGTTACGCAGTATCTCATCGTTCAGGGAACCGGTTGCTTCTTTTCTATATCGTGAAATAAAAGGAATGGTATTTCCCTCGTCTATCAGTTTGACAGCGGCTTCTATCTGCCACTTTTCTACCTGTAATTCCTGTGTTAATGCCTGAATAATATCCATGTATAGTCTCCTTTTGTAACTGTCTTTGCTTCACAGTTACGTTTTCTTTCATTGTGTCCTGTACTACCTTACCAAAAGGCAGGTTTCTTTGTCAATGCCGATTTTTATTCTGATTTTCCTTCTTTCGACTCCGGAACTTCTGTGGTATACTGGAAGATAACTGAAAAATTGAAACAAATTTGTTTTTTCATTATATTACAATACTACCGATTCTAAAACAGGAGGATTATCATTATGTACAACGATCAACAGCCAAATCCCGGCTCCTGGCAGGAGGAGGAACAGCGGATGACTCTGCCGCCGAAGCGTGGGAACGGATTCAGTACCGCATCCATGACCGCCGGAACGCTTTCCCTGTTCTTTCTGGTCAGCGGACTTTCTTTCCCGGTAGGCGCACTCGGCATTTTATTCGCCCTGCTCTCCCGCAAAGGGGATAAGATGGATCCGCAGGCAAAACTGGGATGTATCCTTTCCATCATCGGCCTTTGCCTTGGCATCGCCATCTTTATTTACGCCGCAGTCACCGTCTATCAGAATTTCCCGGAACTCATTCAGCAGTATCAGCAGCTTTATGAGATGTACCAGGGCGGTATGTGATTGTTTATGGAGGTTTTTGACTTATGAATATTTCATCAAAAGAACTGAAAAAAATGGCCCGAAACCAGCTTTCGGGAAAATACGGAACGTTTATCGGAACCAATGTGCTCTATATCCTGATCACACTGGTCGCTTCGAATCTAATGGATCTGGTACTCGGAACCTCATCCATCCTGAACCCGCTGACTGCTACTTCCGCCACCGTGGAAACGCTTGGTATCAGTCACACCGTGGTTTATTATCTGTCGACCTTTATTCTCTCACTGATCCTCTCGGTACTGAATATCGGTCTGTTAAAGATCGCCCTTGATACCGCCAGAGGCTACGACATCCGCTTTCAGGATCTCTTCTACGGTTTCAAACACCACCCGGACCGCGCGATCCTGGCGCAGGGTGTGATCCTTCTTCTGACCTACCTGTGCATCCTCCCGGGCAGCGGACTTTGCATCTACGGCTACCGCCAGAAGTCCGTAACTCTCCTCCTTGCCGGCACCGCCGTCCTGTGCGTGGGACTCGTGATCTACCTGATCCTCTCCCTGATGTTCAGCCAGACCATGTTCTTCCTGACCGACTACATCGACATCGAAGCCATACAGGCACTCAAAGAAAGTGTGCGGATCATGAGAGGAAAGAAGGGAAAACTCTTTTATCTACAGCTCAGCTTCATCGGAATCTACCTGCTGGGTGCGATCGCATGTGGGATCGGACTTTTGTGGGTGATCCCTTATATGCAGGTTACGATGGCAAACTTCTACCGGAAGATCACTGGGGAGATATGATTACTCTTCTCCAAAATAAAGGCATAACTTGTGAACGCATTTCTTTTATGCTATAATCAATAGGCTACCACCCCCAGACAGATGCAGAAAGGGGGTGTGTTACTTATGGATGATGTCTTTTCTTTTATTCTTTCTATCTTGGCAAGTATAATCGCCTATTATATTTGCAAATGGCTGGATAGAAACTAACTGCTGGTAGCCAGCCTGAGGTCTAATCCACCTCGCCCAAACGGACAAAAAGCCCCGGAGTTGCCGCTCCGGGGCTTTTGCTGTGCTACTTATGAACACGTCTTTTCTTTTTGCTTACTGGCATTATAACATATGCTTTTTTATTATGCAATATACCTGATTTGCCATTTTTATCGTATATTCCCAATCTTATAACAAATTACCGACTTGCCACATTAGAGCGTGTCTGAAAAATCAATTCCGCAATCTGCAAGCCCCAATTTGCGGTATATTTTACCCTCATTCGGTTGCCGTAGCCCGCTACGCCGCCCTCATTCGGATAAAATTTCCCACAAACTGAGACTCGCAGCTCACGAAAAGCCTTTTTCAGACACGCTCTAGTTTCTATCAAAACCAGTGGCGAGCCCCGGAGGGATCCAGGGTGAGACAACACTTTGTGGGCGCTTAGGGCAAGCTTTGAAATCCGACGCTTACGGAGACTTAGGCTCGAGCGCTCTCGCGAGAGTCTTAGTCGCAGTTAGCGGCTAGTTCAAAGTTGCCCTGCCCACGTTGTCTCACCCTGGATCCCTCCGGGGCTCGCCACGTCCGCTTTAGCAGCAATCTTATATCAAACTAATTATTTTACGCCTCAGCCAGCCCAAACGCATCATGCACCGCATTCATCGCCCGAACCGCATCCTCACTGTTCACCAGCACCGTGATCCGGATCTCAGAAGTTGCAATCATATTGATATTCACGTTCTCATTATACAGACACTCAAACATCTTTGCAGCCACACCCGGATTGGACATCATGCCGGCGCCTACAATCGAAAGTTTCGCAACCTCACAGTTATAGTCCACTCTCTCAAACCCAAGCACTTCCTGATACTCTTCGAGCAGTTCAATCGCCTCTTTCAGATTATCATGGGCAACCGTAAAGGAAATATCCTTCGTTCCCTCACGTCCCACAGACTGGATGATAATATCCACATTAATATTCTTCTTTGCCAGTGTATTAAATAATTTAAACGCACTACCCGGTGCATCCTTGATTCCGATTACGGAGATACGGTCTGCATCTTTGTCCAGGGCAACGCCGCTAATCAACATTCTTTCCATTTTCTTTACAACCTCCTTGACAACAGTACCTTCAGATTCATTCAGACTGGAACGTACCACCAGCGGTACGCCGTATTTTTTCGCCATCTCCACCGATCGGTTATGTAACACACCTGCTCCGAGAGTCGCCAGATCCAGCATCTCATCATAGGTGATCGCATTTAACTTTCTCGCTGTCGGCACCAGTCTCGGGTCAGCGGTGTAGACACCATCTACGTCCGTATAGATCTCGCAGGCATCCGCATGAAGCGCTGCTGCCAGAGCTACTGCCGTCGTGTCGGAACCACCCCTTCCAAGGGTTGTGTAATCGTTGTACTTGTTGATTCCCTGGAAACCTGTGACGATCACGATCTTACGGTCATCAAGCTCCCGGCGGATCCGCTCGGTATCGATCTTTTTAAGTCTTGCATTGCTGTAATTGCTTGTCGTGTGCATGGCTACCTGGAATGCATTCAGGGAAATGGCACGTACACCCAGTGCATCCATCGCCATGGCCATCAGAGACACCGACATCTGTTCCCCGATGGTAAACAGCATGTCCATCTCTCTCTTGGATGGATTTGGATTAATTTCTTTTGCTTTGGCAATCAGCTCGTCCGTGTATTTTCCCATGGCAGATAAAACCACTACCACATCGTTTCCGTTCTGATAATCACGGATGCATCGCTTTGCCACATTGAAAATGCGTTCTTTGTCCGCCACCGAAGTGCCGCCGAACTTTTTCACGATTAACATGTTTCTCCTCCTGTGTTTCTACGCAAACAGAAGCGGATCAGCCTGCTGTGGCGTAATCCGCTTCCTGCCTCTGCTGTATTTCCATTCGTGATACCCCCGTTTTCAGGCGCTCTCACATGGATATGCACTAAATGATAAACCCTTTTTTTCCATGCGTCAACCGCTTCCACAGTGATTATTTTCAAAGTTTTTATCCATTCTTTCCTGCACGGTCACATGTTTTTTCCACACGAATTTTCCCTGAAATCTTTGACTCGTTGTCCGCGTAAAAAAAGACATGCCCGCGGTCCTTTTTCAGAACTGCACAGACATGTCATTTTCTCACTTTTCTTAGAAGCGAACCCGGATCATGCCGATAATGTTATCGAACTGTGCCGCTTTCGCTCTGTATTCTTCCTCTTTCATCTTAGAGGTAATAAATCCAAATTCTTTACCAACCTCTGCGACAACCTTCGCATCGATGGTTCCGAACACTTCTTCCACTTTTGCAAGGCTCTCTGTGTAGCTGCCTTTCATGCGGACGAAGAATCTGCTCTCTACCTGACTGACATCGATCATTTCCAGTTTCTCGCTGCTCCATCCCGTCATGATAAAACGGTTCAGGTGTTTGGCTGCATCTACCACATCAGCTACAACCGCGCTGGCTGTCGGCAGTTTTCCTGCGCCGCTTCCGTAGAACATCGCATCCCCCAGCATATTGCCGTGGATCACGATCGCATTAAATACATCGTTGACGCTGAACAGCGGGCTGTCACCGTTGATCATAACCGGGCATACCATCGCATAGTACTTGTCCCCGATCCGCTTGCTGCTGGCCAGAAGCTTGATGGTTGCGCCAAATGCCTTTGCATAACGGATATCCGCGGAAGTGATCTTCGTGATTCCCTCGGTATAGATCTCCTCAAAATCCACATGATGACCGTATGCCAGAGAAGAAAGAATCGCGATCTTTCTGCAGGCATCCCAGCCCTCGATATCAGCTGCCGGGTTGCGCTCCGCATAACCGAGTTCCTGTGCATTCTTCAGCACATCCTCAAACTCGGAACCATCGCTTGTCATCTTGCTTAAAATATAGTTTGTTGTTCCGTTTAAGATACCGCTGATCTCGTCGACCTCATCTGCGGTCAGAGAACAGTTCAGCGGCCGGATGATCGGAATACCGCCACCGCAGCTTGCTTCAAATAAGAAGTTGCAGTTTTTCTCCTTTGCGATCCGGATCAGTTCCACACCGTGTTTCGCAACCAGTTCTTTATTGGAGGTACATACGGATTTGCCGCTCTCCAGCGCTCTCTTAACGAATGTATACGCCGGATTGGTTCCGCCCATTACTTCCACTACGATCTTGATCTCCGGATCGTTGGCGATCACTTCGTAATCATGAACAATCTTTTCCTGTACCGGATCTCCCGGGAAATCTCTCAGGTCAAGTACATACTTGATGTTGATCTCTTCTCCTGCTTTTTTATTAATGCTTTCCTGGTTCCGGTTGATCACTTCCACCACACCGGATCCCACTGTGCCGTAGCCTAATACTGCAATCTGTATCATCTGTTTTTACTCCCTGCCTAATATTTTCAAATAATGTACACCTGTCTGCTGTTCCATCTGGCCGATCATATCTTCCGCGTCTCCGGCTTCCGGCAAAATCTCCACACTCAGCGTCAGCGTTGCGATTCCGTTAATTGGAATACTCTGATGAATGGTCAGGATATTTCCTCGAAATTCAGCAACGGTGCGCAGAATATCCGAAAGTATCCCCGGTTTATCATCCATCTGCAAAATAAAGGTAACTGTTCTTCCTTTTGCCTGATCATGAAAAGGAAAAATATCGTCTTTGTATTTGTAAAAAGAGCTGCGGCTGATGCCTACCTGTTCGGTCGCCTCCTGCACCGTGGTTGCCCTCTCGGAATCCAGAATTCTCTTGGCTTCAACCACTTTTAAGAGTACCTCCGGCACTGCCTTCTCTCTAACCACATAATATTTTGTCTTTTTTTCCATGTCTTCTCTTTCTTTCCTGTGGCTCTGCATGTTCGTATCAGAAACACATTTGTAGTCACCCAAAAGATATTACCATACATTGTCATCCGGTGCAAGAATTTTTTCACAAATGAAACAAAACATCTTTAGCATGTTACTGTTCACTCCGTGCCCAGCAACACGCTGCGCGATGCACAGAATTTATGCTGTTCGCATAAATTCGCGCGATATGTCTCGGGTTTTCTGTGACCTCCGCTCACAAAAAACACCTCGCGGGATATTACCAGTGAACAGTAACTTTAGCATGTCTGAATCGTATAAAATATTACAGGCTCCGACCGCCACCACCGTGTGAGGTGCCACTGCCGGAAGTATGTACGGAACTCTGTCCGCCGCCACCTCCGGACGGTGGTTCCCGCGGGATTCTCCGCTGTGTAATGCTTCGATGGCGGAACTGATCATCCCTTCTCGTAAAATGCACCTTTGCCCGGCTCTCATACGGATACCGATACGTTTTTCTTTTTAACCGATAAGATCCCAGAACAGCCGCTGCAAATCCGCCACCGCACAAAAGTGCGATCACAGCCGCTCCGATTGCTTCATAGACCGTAATACTGCGGTATCTTGATATCTTTCCCGTCTCTGTATCATAATTATACTGATCCGAAGGAATGCCGTCTTCCAGATAACGCTCTGTCTCATTCAGCATCTCCAGAATACCATCTGCATAATTCTTTGCTTTCAGATTATCGTATCCGGCATCGATCACCGCATCAATCCTCGCATCTGTCAGATACCGGATCATCTTTCCCGCCGTGGAGATCCACACCGAACCGTTGTCCAGATCGATCAGATACAGGACACCGTCCTCCGCATATCCGTTGTAGTCATAGTAATCATCCGCATACTCCTCGGAGGTCTTGCCTTCCGCATCTTCTGTCGTCACTACCACAAAATCCATGTTCCAGTCTGTCGTAAGTTCCACGATCCGATCGGTAAGTTCCTGTTCTTCCTCCTGTGAAAAAAGTCCTGCCTGATCATCTACCGTGGTTTTATCCGCCCACGCAGCCACCGGAACCAGCAACAGCAGAAGCATCAACAGAAGGTATCCCGTCTTTTTTCTCATTCTCATAACAACAATCCTCCTGCCAGTCCCAAAAGAAATACCACACCGGTGATCAATGCCGATACCAGACTCAGTTTCTTATAATCAACCGGAAGTTCTCCACACACCTTGCCGTTTTGTCCGTTGATGGCGTAATAAAAGATCTTTCCGTTTCTTCCTTTATAAGTCACCGTCCACACAGGAACCAGCGCATAACGCCACCGCTCCTGCCGGTTGCCCACCTGCTGATGAACCGGTCGTACCGTCGTATAACCGCGCATATCATTTTCGAGCACTCTTTTTGCATATTGTTCCGTATCCCGTGCGATCTCCGCTCCGAACGCTTCTTTTTCAAGATCCCGGCGCTCTGCCTGAAAACCGGAGAGATAACCCATGGAAAATTGTTTTGCCGCCTTCCGGTCATACGGCTGCACACCTTCTACCAGCTTCCGGTTGGCTTTTTGCAGGGCGATCTTCGGCATATCGTCAAATTCCACATTTCCTTCCCGGTACACCCGGTAGAACTGTGTTTCCGTATATTCCGTATCACCGGTCCTCCAGGTGCGGACTTTGGTGGCTTCCGCCTCCATTGCGGCATCTCCCCGCCAGTCCACCATCCAGTATGGAAAGTACACACCGCTCATTTTTTCAATCTGTTTTCCGCTGAAGAATCCACGGGGGACAAATTTCTTCTTTTTCATATTCTGTAAAAAGATTTCCGCTGCTTTTTTCCGGTCTATCGCAAAGGGAATGATCTCCTGGGGCAGATACTCTCCGGAAACTCTTTCCGATAATACCACCGGGCTCTGACAATAATAACATTCTGTGGCCGCTGTTGTCGGATCCGTCACAATCTCGGCTCCACAGTTCGGGCATACATACACTGCCGCTTCTTCCTGTTCCTGCCCTTTTGCAGAATCAGCCGCCTCAGATTCCTGAGACGGCTGTTTTCCTTTCTGCATCGTATCGATCTGTTCCTGAGAAAACTCAGAATTACAATAAGGACAGGAGTAGTTTTGAGTATTTGGATCAAATACCAGTTCGCCCCCGCAATTGGGGCATTTGAAACTGACTACCTCCATGATTTTCTCCTCATCTTTCTGTACGGATATACTTTCTTTATCTTTTTTGCATCTCTTCCTACAAAAGTCTTATGGTCTTGATTTTCCACATTCACTGCAGAACTTTCCTGTATTCTTCTGTCCGCAGCTGCAGATCCATGCTCCGGTCTGGCGGGGACGTCCACACTCGCTGCAGAACTTTCCTGTATTCTTCTGTCCACAGCTGCAGATCCAGATATCCGTCTCATTCTGTGCACGATGTGCTGTCGCTGCCTCCTGCTGCATCTGCTGGTTCCGGATCATCTGCTGCTGATTGGCCGCTGACATGGAAGCCGCCATATTGCCGCCCATCTGTGCGCCCATCTGCATTCCCATGAAGCCCATGGTACTGCCGTTTGCATTGCTTCCTGCGGCTTCCATTCCTCTTGCAAAAGCTCCCTGCATATAACCTTCCCGAATGGACGGATCCTGGAGCATAGCTCCCTGATTTCTCATATTCAGAAGTTCCTGAGATTTGTCATCGTAGGACAGGCTCGCGATAGCTACCGCCTGAATCTCCATACCTCTGGTCTGTCTCCAGTCTTCATCCAGTGTTTCCGCCATATATTTTGACAGTTCCCGGCTCTTTGACTGCACATAGGAGATCCGCATACCATCTGCTGACATCTGATTGATGGAAGACTGCAGTGCATCCAGAAATTCATACAGATACTGTTCGTTGATATCTGTGATCTCTACCTGATCTTTATTTTTCGGAATGGCTTCCACATAGAACTTGATCGGATCCGTGATTCGGATCGAATAAGTTCCGTGGGCTCTCAAAAATAATTCTGCATTATAAAAATTATCAAAATAGCTGATGGGGTTTCTGGTTCCGAAACGAATTCCCTTAATCTCCTGCAGGTTCAGATACAGCACTTTCTGTGAAGTGGGTGCTGTACCGCCAAAACGAAACCGGTCAAAAGAATTCTTCACCACATCGTCCAGACTTCCACTGAACATGGATGGCATAGAAGAATTATCCACGGTAAAATATCCCGGTTCCGCACTGTAATCCACGATCCGTCCGCCGTCTAACAGCATCATGAACTGTCCCTCATATACATGAATCACTGATCCGTTAGAAATGCTGTCTTTTCCACCTTTTCGGTTCGCTCCTTTTCCGGTGCGGATACCTGCAGTCAGTACTGTCTGATCTCCCATATTTTCCGGCTCGATGACTTCCAGCCACTGATCAGCGAGTGTTCCGCCAATCGTCTGTCTGATAGCTCTGATAATACCCATACGCCATTCTCCTTTTTTGTGTACTCCCGTCTTTCCGTTTTCTCAACAGTCATGGAAAGTGGATTCGTTATTCCATTTCTTCGGTTGCGTTCTCCGGCTGTTTTCCGCCAAGGGCAATCCACTTGAGATAGCCGTTGATAAACGGATCCAGATTACCATCCAGAATACTATCCACATTACCACTCTCCACGCCGGTTCTGTGATCTTTCACCATCGTATACGGCTGCAGTACATAAGAACGAATCTGATTTCCCCAGCCAATCTCTGTCACTTCGCCACGGATGCCGGAGAGTTTTTCCATATTTTCCTGCTGTTTTAACAGATATAGTTTGGCTTTCAGCATCTGCATAGCCTTGTCTTTATTCTGAAACTGAGAACGTTCATTCTGACACTGTACCACGATTCCGGTTGGAATATGTGTAATACGGATGGCAGAAGAAGTCTTGTTGATATGCTGACCACCGGCACCGCTGGATCGATACGTATCGATACGCAGATCATCTTCCTTGATATCCACATCCAGATCTTCATCAATATCCGGCATAACATCGCAGGATACAAACGAAGTCTGTCTCTTTCCTGCCGCATTAAACGGTGAGATGCGTACCAGACGATGTACCCCTTTTTCTGATTTCAGGTAGCCGTAGGCATTTTCTCCGTGTACCTCAAATGTTACAGATTTGATGCCTGCCTCATCGCCGTCCAGATAATCCAGAACTTCCAGGGTAAATCCTTTCTTTTCCGCCCATCTGGTGTACATACGGTAGAGCATTCCTGCCCAGTCGCAGGACTCGGTTCCGCCGGCTCCGGCATTCAGCTTGATGATGGCATCTTTTTTATCGTATTCTCCGGATAACAGGGTTTTCATACGAATATTTTCAAAATCTGCCTCAAACTGATCCAGAATCTCCTGAATCTCCGGGATGACCGAAGCATCGTCTTCTTCATATCCCATCTCGATCAGAGTCTCCATATCGTCTCTCTGACTTTCCAGATTTTCATAAATCTCCTTATCATCTTTCAGGCTTTTGAGTTCTTTCATCATTTCCTGGGAGCGTTCCGGATTATCCCAGAAATCCGGCTCTTCCATCTTTCTTTCCAGCTCTTCAATCCGCTTTTCCTTATTGGCCAGGTCAAGGGAATCCCTCACTTCCACTAAGGGTTTCGCATAGGAATTCAATATTGCTTTAAACTGATCTAATTCTACCAAAGGGAGCACCCTCTTTCTTCATACAATTTTTATATTCAGCAGCCGTTTTCCCTCTGCCGTATCGGTTCTGCACGCTTCCTTCTATACAGGCTTACGTCCACAGCACTGTTTGTATTTCTTACCGCTTCCACATGGACACGGATCATTCGGGTATACTTTCTGCTGGGCACGGCGAACCGGACCTTTGGCTTCTTCATCTTTGTTGGTTCCGGTTACTTCCGCTACCTGCTCACGTTCTACTTTCTGCTCGATTCTAACATGATACAGCAGGCGAACAGTATCCTGCTGGATGCCTGCGATCATCTCGTCAAACATCTCGAATGCACTCATCTTGTACTCAACCTTCGGATCCCTCTGTCCGTAAGCCTGCAGGCCGATACCCTGACGCAGCTGTTCCATATCATCGATATGATCCATCCATTTTCTGTCAATGACCTTCAGAAGTACCACACGTTCCAGTTCACGGATCTGCTCCGGCTCTGCAAACTCAGCTTCTTTTACTTCGTACAGTTTAATAGCTTCTTCTTTCAGGTTCTGTTTTAACTGATTCTTACGGATCCCTTCGACATCCTCTTTGGTGATTGTCTTCACCGGAATGATCGGCTGCAGAATCGTATTCAGTTCGATCAGATCCCATTCATCAGAATCCACCTCGTCACTGATACACATATCTACCGTATTTTCCACGGTATCGGTGATCATCTTACAGATTGCATCACGCATATTGTCTCCGTCGAGTACGCGACGTCTCTCTTTATAAATGATCTCTCTCTGTTCGTTGTTTACCTGGTCATACTCAAGCAGATTTTTACGGATACCGTAGTTATTACTTTCAATCTTCCTCTGTGCTTTCTCAATAGCGCTGGAAAGCATCTTATGCTCGATCTGTTCGTTTTCCGCAACACCGAGACTGCTGAATACGGACATCAGTTTTTCAGAACCGAACAGACGCATCAGATCATCTTCCAGTGAAATATAGAAGCGGGATTCTCCCGGATCTCCCTGACGACCGGAACGGCCACGCAACTGATTATCGATACGGCGGGACTCATGACGCTCCGTACCGATGATCTTCAGACCACCGGCTGCTCTCGCTTCCTCGTCCAGTTTGATATCGGTACCACGACCTGCCATATTGGTCGCGATGGTAACTGCACCTGCCACACCGGCCTGTGCAACGATCTCAGCTTCCAGCTCATGGAACTTCGCATTCAGTACCTGATGTGCGATTCCCTCTCTCCGAAGCATGTTGCTCAGCAGTTCGGAGGTCTCGATCGTGATCGTACCTACCAGTACCGGCTGATTCTTTGCATGTGCTTTTTTGATTTCTTCCACGACCGCACGGAATTTTTCTTTCTTGGTCATATATACCGCGTCATCCAGGTCGACACGCTGAACCGGACGGTTTGTCGGAATCTCGATAACGTCCATACCATAGATCTCACGGAACTCCTGTTCCTCTGTCAGAGCCGTACCAGTCATACCTGCTTTTTTCGCATATTTGTTAAAGAAGTTCTGGAATGTAATGGTGGCCAATGTTTTGCTCTCACGGCGTACCTTTACATGCTCTTTCGCCTCAATCGCCTGATGCAGACCGTCGGAATATCTTCTTCCCGGCATGATACGTCCGGTAAACTCATCAACGATCAGTACCTGATCGTCCTTTACGACATAATCCTGGTCACGGAACATCAGGTTATGGGCACGCAGTGCAAGGATTATATTGTGCTGGATCTCCAGATTCTCCGGATCTGCCAGGTTTTCAATATGGAAGAATTTCTCTACTTTCTTCACACCTTCCTCGGTCAGGTTTACTACTTTATCTTTTTCATTGACGATAAAATCACCGGTCTCGATAATTTCCTCTCCCATGATAGCTGTCATCTTGGTCATCTCACCACTGGCTTCACCACGCTGCAGCTGTCTTGCCAGAATATCACAGACTTCATACAGCTTGGTGGACTTTCCGCTCTGTCCGGAAATGATCAGAGGAGTTCTCGCCTCATCGATCAATACAGAGTCAACCTCATCGATGATCGCATAATGCAACTCTCTTTGTACCAGCTGCTCTTTATAAATAACCATGTTGTCTCGCAGATAGTCAAAACCATCCTCATTATTGGTAACATACGTAATATCACATGCATACTGTTCCCGTCTCTCGTCATTTTTCATAGAGTTCAGGATCACACCGACTTTCAGTCCCAGAAACTCATGGACTTTACCCATCCACTCCGCATCTCGTTTGGCCAGGTAATCGTTGACGGTTACGATATGCACGCCTTTACCTTCCAGCGCGTTCAGATAAGCCGGACAGGTAGAAACCAAAGTCTTACCTTCACCTGTTCTCATCTCCGCGATACGCCCCTGATGCAGAATAATACCACCGATCAGCTGTACCCGGTAATGCTCCATATTCAGCACACGCTTGGAAGCCTCACGCACCGTAGCGAATGCCTCCGGAAGCAGATCATCCAGCGTCTCTCCCTCTGCCAGTCTCTCCTTGAACTTTCTGGTCTGATCCTTCAGCTCCTCGTCCGTCATCGCCTGCATAGTCGGCCGCAGCTCCTCAATCTTATCCACCAATGGCATAATTCTTTTCAACTCTCTGGAACTGTGCGTTCCAAAGATCTTTTCAGATAATTTCATCAATCTACTCCTATAAAATACAATTTATTTTTTGGTAACTGTTCAACACCTTCACAGTTACATTTCTTGTTACTATTTTCACTCTCCATAAAATTTCCCGGTGCATCCACCCTGGCCTCTTTCCAGTCTAATGCACCATGTTATATTCTAACACTTTACCGAAGAATGCACAAGTAAATTGTGCATCTTCCCCCCGTCATCCCTCACTCACATATCCGCTGCGGGCAAATTTCCCAAATATCTCCCAAATATCGCACCTATTCCGCTCACCTTCCCTTTCTGGGTCAGTTTTTCCACCGTCAGCCCGAGAGAGTTTGTGCCTGGGCAGGAGGCATTTTGCGGGCGCTTAGGGTAAGCTTTGAAATCCGACGCTTACGGAGACTTTCACGAGGGTCAGCCGACCCTCGTGAACTGTAGTCGGAGTTAGCGGCTAGTACATCGTTTCGTAAATAACTGTATTATTCACGCTGGATACGGATTCGAGTGTGCAGTTCAAAAAACGTAGGCGTAGCGGGCTACGCTGAGGCTTTTTGAACTGTGCAATCGGATTCGTAGACAAGTGAATGATACAGTTATTTCGAAAACGATGTACTAGTTCAAAGTTGCCCTGCCCGCTGCTTCCTGCCCAGGCACAAACTCTCTCGGGCGTCCGTCTTAAACCAACCTCCAAAAAAGAGAGAGAGCCACCACCCAGTGACTCTCTCCCGTTTACGATCTCAACAATTTTAACACTCCGGCTCAATCAACCCGTAAGTGTTCCCCTTTCTCTTATAAACCACATTCACCTCATCTGTCTCCGCATTCCGGAACACATAAAAATTATGTCCCAGCAATTCCATCTGCACGCATGCATCTTCCGGATACATCGGTTTAATACCAAACTTCTTGGTACGAATGATATTAACCTCTTCGTCCTCCAGGAACTCATCCTCCACAAACTCTTTCTGGAAGTTTCCTCCTGCCTGCTGCTGATTAACAATCTTGGTTTTATATTTGCGAAGCTGACGCTCAATAACTTCTTCCACCAGATCAATGGATACGTACATATCGCTGCTCACCTGTTCGGAACGAATGATGTTTCCTTTTACCGGAATAGTAACTTCAATCTTCTGTCTGTCTTTTTCCACACTCAAGGTTACATGAATCTCTGTCTCCGGAGTAAAATACCGTTCCAGCTTGCCCAGCTTTTCCTGTACGGCTGATTTCAGTCCCTCTGTAATGTCAATATTTCTTCCAATGATAATAAATTTCATGCTGTCCAACCCCTTCGCACTTTATTTTACAAGTAACTGTTTCTGCTTTCACAGTTACGGAGTCAGAATCGATAAATACCACGGTCAGCGATCCTTTCCGGCTCCCTTGTAAGTGTTTTTATTATACCAATAATGCTTGAATTTTGCAACTATTTCGTGAAAATTCATATTTTTTACACATCTTTTTCTGTCAAATCCGGGAGCGATTTTCCAACTGTTCAGAATCTGTTATTTTTCGAAATAATTTTCACTCTTCTGACAAATATCCAGTACATCCTCCCACTTCATACTGCCACCGAAAAGATCCAGTGCGCTTCCCACTGTTACGTCCACACGATTTTTTCCCGCCATACGCAACGTCTCCAGATCCTGAAAACTGCCTACGCCGCCTGCATAGGTCACCGGGAGCTGATGATTCTTTGCCAGGAGCTTCACCAACTCTACTTCTATCCCGGAAGCCTTTCCCTCCACATCCACCGCATGAACCAGAAATTCATCACAGTGGGAAGAAAATTCTTCAATCGTCTGTTCCGATACGGGTACCTGTGTAAATTTCTGCCAGCGGTCTGTCACGATATAATATTGTCCGTCTTTTTTCCGACAGCTCAGATCCAGAACCAGATGTTTCCTTCCTACTGCACGCTCCAGTTTTTCCAGATTCTCCCAGTTGATCACTCCATTCTTAAATACATAAGAAGTAACGATCACATGACTGGCACCGGCATCCAGAAAGCTCTCTGCATTGTCCTCCCGGATCCCGCCACCGATCTGCATCCCACCCGGATAGGCTTTCAATGCTTCTATCGCCTGCTGTCTTGTGGCTTCATAATATGGAGAAGTTGCAGGATTTAACAGAATAATATGCCCTCCCCGAATCCCCCGGGACTGATAGAGCCGTGCAAAAAAGGGAGCATCCTGCTCAGCTACATAGTTTTCCTGAGCCTGATCTCCCTGATCCTGCAGGCTGCCGCCTACAATCTGTTTTACTTTTCCGTTGTGAATATCGATACATGGACGAAATCTCATAGTATTTTCCTCTCTTCTTCTGTTCTTTTCGTATGCTGTCACGTTGTAACGTGGTAAATTTCTATTATCATATCATGTTTCCATATACACGGCAACATGTCATCTCAACATCTCATCTTAAAATATTATCGTTACTATTCACTCCGTTCTCAGTAACACGCTTCGCGATGCACAGAATTTATGCTGATCGCATACATTCGCGCGGTATGTCTCGGGTTTTCTGTGACCTCCGCTCGCAAAAAACACCTCGCGGGATATTATCAATGAATAGTAACATATTATCTACCCTGACATACTATCTCAACATACATTTTCATGAACATAGGTGTAAAAAAGAGGGGCATTCCGTTTTTGCTCTCACCGGACAAACTGTGGTGAAACAACAATTGTCCATGTTTTTTCTATTTCTGCGATCTACTGTGCATTCTGTTGGTCCGCATCCCTGCTTCCGCCACCGGTCAGATCCTCCACGCCTTCTCCGATGCCATCCCCCACATCTTTAATTCCCTCACCGACATCCTCTCCGAGATCTTCAATAATATTTCCATTTTCATCCAGATGATTTCCGTTCTCATCCACCGTACCTTTCCCGGAAGTGGCGCCGTTCATATTGTTGTTCGTTCCGTTGGTTCCGTCATTGTTCATATTCGTGCTGGTATCCGGTGAGGTTCCGTTGTTGTTTTTATTTTCATTGCCATCCAGCGTATTTTCATCCTGTGTGTTATTCTGGTTGTTGTTCGTATCCTCCGCAGCACTGCCACATCCTGCTGACAGTCCGAGTACAACGGTCATTGCGGTTACGATCAGATATCTCTTCCATACATGTTTCATATTCTGCATCTCCTTTTCTGCTGTGGCTGTAGCTTTCCACAGCATCCCTTTCCTTCATTTTTCAGGCATATAAAACATACACCTGTACAGTTGTAGAATGTGTCGGAAAATGCAAAAATATACGGCCGCTTTTTGAAAAAACGACCGTATCCCTGCTTTCTGTATTCTGTTTTCAATACTTAAAACAATGTAACTGTTCAGTACCTTCACTGTTAATATTACCTGCTGAATAGTTACAAAACAATTTACATTTTAAACTTATCCGATCACATCGCTCATCTGATACCAGCCCGGTTCTTTTCCTTTCAGGAACTTGGCTGCCTGAATCGCACCTTTTGCAAACAGTTTCTTGGAGTAAGCTGTGTGCTGGAAAGTAATCACTTCGTCATCACCGGCAAAGATCACATCATGTTCTCCGACGATGGTTCCGCCACGGACAGCAGAGATTCCAATCTCTTTGTCATCTCTCTGTTCTCTTCTCTGGCTTCTGTCGAAAGTATAATGATAAGCGTTGTCCAGTCCCTCGTTCAGGCTGTCTGCCAGAGCCAGGGCGGTTCCGCTTGGAGCGTCCACTTTCAGACGATGGTGTTTCTCCACGATCTCCATGTCAAATCCGGCCGCTGCCAGTGTCTGGGCTGCTTCTTTAACCAGTTTCATCAGCAGATTGATACCCAGGGACATGTTTGCTGATTTTAATACTGCCACATGTTTGCTGGTCTCTTCCACTTTTTTAATCTGTTCATCTGTCAGACCCGTAGTACATAATACAACCGGGATCTGTCTTTTTTCACAGTATTCCAGCAGTGTGTCGGTCGCTTTCGCTGTACAGAAATCGATCACTGCATCTGCCTGCACATCGCAGGTCCAAATATCAGTAAATACCGGATATCCGTTATCTCTGCAGTCATTTAAATCAATACCTGCTACAATTTCAATTTCAGGATCTTTTTCCACTAACTGGGTGATCACCTGACCCATATGGCCGTTACAGCCATGCATAATTACTTTTACCATTTGCGTTCTCTCCTGTTTCTTCCTGCTGCCTTTATGCCAGTTTGATACCGAATTTTTTCATTTCTTCTGCCAGAACTTCCTGGTGTGCTGCTTCCATTTCGGTCAGTGGCAGACGAAGCGGTCCTACTTCTTTACCCATCAGATTCAGGGCTGCTTTTACCGGAATCGGGTTAACTTCACTGAACAGTGCGTGAACCAGCGGCAACGCTTTTAACTGCAGTTCACGGCTTTCTTTTATTTTTCCTTCCAGGAACAGAGCAACGATATCGTGCGTCTCTTTCGGTGCTACATTGGACAGTACAGAGATAACACCTTTTCCGCCCAGGGACAGGATCGGTACGATCTGGTCATCATTTCCGGAATACAGATCAATGGCTCCGTCGCAGGCATACATGATATCTGCTACATGGCTGATATCTCCGGATGCTTCTTTGATAGCGGTTACATATTCTGCATTTTTTGCCAAATAAGCAACCGTGGAGGCTGCCAGAGAACAGCCGGTACGGCTCGGTACGTTGTACAGGATCGCCGGTACTTTTGCTTCCTCTGTGATGGTTGTATAATGTTTGATCAGTCCGTTCTGTGTTCCTTTATTATAGTAAGGAGTTACCAGAAGAATACCATCTGCTCCTGCTTCTGCTGCCTCTTTGGACATCTGTGTTGCAGTTGCGGTGGAATTGGAGCCGGTACCTGCAACAACCGGGATTCGATGGTTTACCTTGTCAATGGCAAATCTGATCGTTCTCATATGTTCTTCTTCGGTGAGTGTCGCAGATTCGCCTGTTGTTCCGCAGATCACAATGGCATCTGTGCCTCCTGCGATCTGTTCCTCCAGTAATTCTTCCAGCTTGTCATAGTTTACTTCCAGATTTTCGTTCATAGGTGTAACAAGCGCAACACCTGCTCCTTCAAAAATAGCCATATCTATCTTTACTCCTTTCTTTTGTCTGGATCAATTATCGATCCATCGGACCAATTATTGATATGTAATGTAAAACATATAAAGGTGCACCACCGTCCGGAGGTCCACCTTTTAAGAATCCGCTATGAAATCATCACATGTTTTCTTTGGATAGCACTCCATCTTTCGATGACAGTCATGCCGTTCTTCACAGACATGCCCAAGAACCAAGCTTCAGGTTTCTTCGCCCCTTCGGCACTTTTTCCTTTCCTTTGCCTTCTTCTGTTCCTGAAACATCCGACAAATTACTGATAAAAAATGCAACCTCTACCTAAATTTATAAAAAACATTTTAAATAAACATTTTATTTTTTCAATCATATCATTATTCATTTTTATTGTCAATCCGCATATTCCAGTTTGCTTACAGAAATCTCGTATGCGATCCGCTTCTGCGTCTCTTCTTCACTGATTTTTTTCACGTATTCCCGGCTCTGGATCCTGCCCCAGATCAGGACGTGACCACCCACCTGAAAAGCAGATGCATATCTGGCATTTCTGCCCCAGCAGATGCACGGAATGTAGTCCGATTTTCCATACGGCCGGTTGACGGCGATCAGAAGATCTGCGATTTCTCTGCCAAGTGGGGTTTTCCGGTACACCGGCGGTTTGCATATGTATCCGTCCAGGAAAATGGCATTGCTCTTCATATTTTCATCGTCATCTTCCACAAATTCCACCTCTCTGGCAAACACCGAGAGCACCAGCCGGTTTTTCTTTTCCTCATGGCGGTTGTAGGAGCGAAACTGCCCCATCACATGGATATACTCCCCTTCATAATCCTCATTCACATCCACAAGACGCTCCGAGATCATGACCGGGATCCGGTCCTCGGAATCGCTAAGCCGTTTGACCAGCACATCTACCATATAAAAGCCTTCGCCGAATACCTGATGGCTGAATGTAAACCGGGATGCGATTTTTCCCATGATTTCCACCTGATTGTTTTCAATAATCTTATCTGTCATGATTGTAGTTCCCCTTCCTCTTTTTTGTATTTTGTATAATTTATTTCTATTCCGTTCCTTCCTTATTTAGAACCGGATTTTGAAAAAAAATTTTTTTTCCCTTGTAATCTGAAAAAAATGTGATAGACTTGTATCGTTGGAAATGCCCGTTTTACGGGCTCTTTATATGCATAGAAAGGAAATTGTTTATGAAAATCAAAAGAGAAGATATTCGTAACGTGGCGATCATCGCCCATGTAGACCATGGTAAAACCACTCTGGTAGACCAGTTACTGCGTCAGAGCGGTGTATTCCGTGCGAATCAGGAAGTCCAGGAACGTGTCATGGACTCCAACGATATCGAGCGGGAACGTGGTATCACGATTCTTTCCAAAAATACAGCTGTTTATTACAAAGATACCAAAATCAACATCATCGACACCCCAGGCCATGCGGACTTCGGCGGCGAGGTAGAACGTGTCCTGAAGATGGTAGACGGTGTTATCCTGGTGGTAGATGCGTTCGAGGGTGCTATGCCGCAGACCAAATTTGTTCTGAAAAAAGCGCTGGAACTGGATCTGCACGTGATCGTATGTATCAATAAGATCGACCGTCCGGAAGCCCGTCCGGATGAAGTTATTGACGAAGTTCTGGAACTTCTGATGGATCTGGATGCTTCCGACGAACAGTTAGACTGTCCGTTCCTGTATGCTTCCGCAAAAGCAGGCCATGCTGTTCTGGATCTGAACGATACACCGGAAAATATGGAACCTCTGTTTGAGACCATCTTAAAATACATCCCGGCTCCGGAAGGTGATCCGGATGCAGGTACACAGGTTCTGATCAGTACCATCGACTACAATGAATATGTAGGTCGTATCGGTGTCGGTAAAGTAGACAACGGTAAGATCGCTGTCAACCAGGAAGTGATGCTGATGAACCATCACGATCCTTCCAAGAAGAAAAAAGTAAAGATCAGTAAACTGTATGAATTTGAAGGTCTGAATAAAATAGAAGTACAGGAAGCAGGCATCGGTTCTATCGTTGCTATTTCCGGTATCCCGGAGATTCACATCGGTGATACCCTGTGTGACGTGGAAAATCCGGAACCGATCCCGTTCCAGAAGATCTCCGAGCCGACCATCGCCATGCATTTTATGGTAAATGACAGCCCGCTGGCAGGTCAGGAAGGTAAATTTGTAACTTCCCGTCACTTAAGAGAACGTCTGATGCGTGAGCTGAACACTGATGTCAGCCTGCGCGTGGAAGATACCGATTCTCCGGACTGTTTCAAGGTATCCGGTCGTGGAGAACTGCATCTGTCTGTCCTGATCGAGAATATGCGCCGTGAGGGTTATGAATTTGCAGTAAGTAAAGCGGAAGTTCTTTATAAAGAGGACGAACGCGGAAAACTGTTAGAGCCTATGGAACTGGCTTACGTGGATGTTCCGGAAGAGTTCTCCGGTACAGTCATCCAGAAAATGAGCGAACGTAAAGGTTCCCTGCAGGGTATGAGTACCGGAAGCGACGGTTCCACCCGTCTGGAATTCGAGATTCCGGCCCGTGGTCTGATCGGTTTCCGTGGAGACTTCATGACTTCCACCAAAGGTACCGGTATCCTGAACACAAGTTTTGACGACTACGCTCCGTACAAAGGAGATATCCAGTACAGAAAACAGGGTTCCCTGATCGCTTTTGAAGCCGGCGAGTCCGTAACTTACGGTCTGTTCGCTGCACAGGAGCGTGGTACACTGTTTATCGGACCTGGCGAAAGAGTTTACGCCGGTATGGTTATCGGACAGAACGGTAAAGCCGAAGATATCGAGCTGAATGTCTGCAAGACCAAACATCTAACCAACACCCGTTCTTCTTCCGCCGATGACGCCCTGAAACTGACCCCGCCGAAAGTCCTGAGCCTGGAACAGGCATTGGAATTCATCGATAACGATGAGCTCCTGGAGATCACTCCTACCAGCCTGCGTATCCGTAAGAAGATTCTGGATTCCAGACTGAGAAAGAGAGCAAATCTGAAATAATCATAACTATAGATACCAAAAGCGGATGTATCTGTCAGACCGGCAGATACATCCGCTTTTTCCTTTCATTTATGACAATTTCAATCCCTTCACAATCACGAACCAAAATGCCTGTCTCAAAACCGGCTCTCGCATTATCCGCTTACTTCTTCCAGAATCGAATCCCAGCGGAGTCCTTCTTCTTTCTCCAGTTGATACCACGGACCGCCGTCTTTCCGGACAAACTGATTTGCCATATGCTGAACCATACATTCTTTTCCGCCAGCATAGTTCACCTGGATATCCGATATCATTCCATCATAATCTTCCGGATCCACGGAACTGTTCTTTTCCATTTTCAGATGGTTCAGATAGTTTGTGACTGTTTTGATTTTCTCTACATCGGACAGCTCATACCTCGTTTCTCCCGGGCGAGTAGATATGGTGATCCCGGTAACAGAACCTTCCGGCAAAAAACCTTCTTCTATCTGCTGCTGAACCTCCACCTGGCATTCATCTGCGGTTGTCTCCGGATCATATTGCAGTGTGTCCAGGATCTGCATAACCTGTTTTTCATTTTCTTTCCACCATGCACTCTCGCCACATGGATTGATGATATGGATATCGCTTTTTTCACCCAGAAATACAATCTCCTCCCATATGCCAGATGCAAAACCGTCTCTCAATTCTTCCAGGGCTTTTTCTCCTGCCAGCCGGATCTTCTTTTCTTCCAACCCTGTCCCACATGTTTCACCTGGATAATCCTTTTCGTACTTCACCAGAACTTCATTTTCTTTATCTTCCCCTCGATAAAAACTGATTCCATACACAGTATCCTGTTCTTCCGTCTGAATCTCATAGTTCCATTCCTCCGGCAGCTGCAATGTGAGTGTTCCATAAGGACCTTTCAGTAAAACCTCTGTTGCCGGTACAAATGTTCTGGATTTCTTTTGAAAGATCCAGATGCCGGCTCCTGCCAGGATCACCACAACAACTGCCAGAAAGAATCTCCACCGATATAGTCTTTTCTTCATGCTTCCGTCCCCCTGTCTGCCTAATCTTCCACCGTTTCTATCATCGCCTGCAACTCTTCCAGGCTGATTCCGATTTGCAGACTGATCGAATACGAATATCCTCCCTGCTGCCAGATCGCCAGTTCATACGCATCGCTGTCTCCCTTGCAGGTGACTTCTGCCTCTCCCACGTTGATCGTAGTCTCCTGGCTGTATGTGTTGTATACGCCGCTGTTATCTTCATCATCCCCCTGTGATTTTCTGAAATACACTTCCTGATCATCCCCGGTATAGCGGATCTCAGCCAGCGTATCATCATAGGTAAAATACTGGGTTTCCTTCACGGTAAATGGCAGTTCTCCGATCTCTTTAACGGTAAATCCCACCGCATCGGAAAGTTCCTCCGCAGAACCATACTCCTGCATCGGATTTGGCATCTGCGCTCCGTCATCTGCCACATCCGTAGTAGTCATATCTTCTTCCTCACTGACTGTTTTGTCCGGATGTAACGTATGAATTCCATAAGCAGCTCCCACGACCAGTGCGCAACACGCTGCAACCGACAGATATTTTGTCCATTTTTTCATGGTTTGCACCTTTGCCTTTTGTTCTCTTTCCGAGACATGGCGCAGGATCTGTTCTCTTGTTTCCGTTGTCAGTTGGATATTTTCCATGATTTCATGATATCGCTTACTCAAAATCATACTCCTCTCTCAGGACTTCCCGCAGTTTCTCTCTTCCTCTCCGAAGGTCAGACCGCACGCTGCTCTCCTTTTTCCCTAGGATCTCTGCAATCTGTGCCGTTGGAAATCCTTCATAATAATACAGATGAATCGCTTCCCGGTAACTTTCAGGAAGTCTCTTTACCGCATCCCACACAAAAGTCAGATCTTCCCGTTCCTGCGCGATCAGCTGATCTTCCAGCTGGTCTGCCTGACGGATCTTATTGTAAGCGATCTTATTTTTACTCAGATTCGCCGCCACCCGGAAGATCCACGCCTTTTCATGATTTTCACCGGCAAATACCGGACGGTGTTCCAGATAACGGATCAGAGTTTCCTGCAGGATATCCTCTGCATCACTCATATTATGTACATACGTATAGGCAAGCCGCAGCACTGCATTCCCATAAGTATCCATGATTCTTTCTGCCAGCACCGCCATCTTCTGTTTCCCGACAATTTTTACCGTTTTCCCAAGATCCGCTTCTTTTCGAAACATGGAGAATTTCTGAAGGATCTGTATTTTCTTCTTTTCCACGAACAGATACCATTCAGTGATCCTGTTCCTGATCCCACTCTCCATCATCCACGTTCCGCTACCCGGCAACGCTCTGGTCTGATAACCCATCGTTATTTCCCGCTCCTGTCTCTTTTTGTTTTCGTTTTCACTTTCTATACAGTTCAGCCTGCAAAAATGTTGCAACTTTTTTCAATTTTTTCTTTTATATAACTGGAAACAATGATTCCCTTATAACAACCGCTTCTGAATCGCCTGTATTTCTTCCAAATTCTCACCTGTCATATCTGCAATTTCTTCCGGACCTTTTCCCTTTCGTAACATATTTGTTATAATACTTGCTGCTTTTCGTTGTTCACCTTGCTCTGCTCCAATAGCAATTCCTTCTTTTCTTCCCACTTCTTTTAATTCCAGCATCTGTGAGTTATAGTCGCGAATTGCTTTCTCCCTCGCTTCGTATTCTAATCTCTTTTTTTCATCCGCGCTCATATGTTTTAACATTTCATACGCTTCGTCTATATAAGTGTCTTCTTTTGCCATTTTCTCGAACTCCTTTCTGCTCTTCGCTCCCAGGAAACGCATCCATCGGATAATTCCGGATTCATTCTGTTCTTTTTCCGGCAATTTTTTCAGTTCCAGCACATGGATCTCCAGCAGATCTGTATATTCTTCTCCCGTGTCTTTATCACAGAAAATAATCTTCCGATAGCATCTGTCATCATCCGGGAAATGAATAAAGTTTAAAATACCTACATGGATACATTTCTTCAGCTTCTCATAACTTTCTCCTGCTTTCAGCTGATCCGTATACATTTTCCCCAGATAAAACAGTATTCTCTTCGTCCAGTAAGAAACTGCTGTCACCTGCATCTCAAAATCCATCTGCGACCCATTTTTCAAAACAACTTTTACATCCAGAATTCCATATTTATCATCCGGATATTCTGGATGTAAGATTGTCGGCAGTAAAATAGTTTCTTCGATCTCTTCCGGCTCTACTCCCAATAGTGCTGCGATCATTCCCTGCCGTACCTTTGCATTCTGCATCAGTTCCTTAAAGCAGAAATCTACGGTTGGAAGCATAATAAAATCTTCTCTGTTTTGCGTTTCCTGTGTCATTGTTTTTTTCTGTTCGTTCATCATGTCTCCTTTTCCTTCTTACAGAACAAAAAATACGGAGACTTTCTTTCTATAGTACCACACTTTACTCTCCCATCAAAGAGAACGCATTTTACTGACGACATAACTTTGCTTCAAAATTCCTAAAGAAAATGTCCATATTCTGTTCTATATTCATTTTTGTGTATGCATCGGATATTTTCTCAGGACTCTGAGTATTAGATATGTGATTCCGATATGCTAATTAGATATTTTTATCCGTCAGAAAATGCTTACGGATACTATAAATTTCTATCATTGTAACAGAGACTTCTATACTTTGCAAGATTTTATCCCTCTAAAAACCTTTATCTTTTCGTAACTGTTCAGTACCTTCACAGTTACGAGCCAAAATACATAAAAAATCACCTTCGGTGATGGCATTTTGGCTTGTACGTCTCGGGATTTTGACATATTCATGTCAAAACACCTCGCGGGACAGTGGCTACTGAATAGTTACATCTTTTCATTTTAATGTTTCTGCCAACCACCAGAAACGGATTCCGGAGGCATGGGGGAAGCAGCCTTTTGCTGGTGCTTTTAGCAAATACGAAATCCAGCATTTACGGAGACTTAGGCGCGAAGCCTTTGCTGAGCGTCTTAGTCGCAGTTAATGCTTAGTTCGGATTTGCGTTACCAGCGGTTGCTTTCCCCATGCCTCCGGAATCCGTTTCGTCCCTCTTTGAAAGAAAAAACAGGTACTGCACATAAACTCATGTGCAATACCCGTCTCTTCCTCCGGTCCTTACGTCCCGTTATCTATTACTTTTTATTTCTTTTTCTTCTCTTCAGCGCAAATCCGCCAGTTCCCAGAGAGGCAACAGCCAGTCCAAGCATCTCAAGGATGTTGGTAGGGTCGCCGGTCTTGGCTGTCTTGCTAGTGCTTGTGCTTCCTGAAGAAGTTGTTGTTTTATTGCCTGTACCAGAAGTGGTTATGTTGTTCTTAGATGCTGCAGGTGTTGCCGTTGGTGTGGTGGTCGGGGTTGGTGTCGGTGTGGTTCCGTCCGCTTTCACCAGAGCTTCAATAGCTTTGTTCAGAGAAGCTGCTGCATTATCTACACTTGTCTGGTCTTTCTTAGCTTCCAGTGCACTCTTTGCATTCTTCAGTGCTACCTGCAGAACTTTCCAGCTGTCTGCTGTGTAATCTGCTTCTTTCAGTGCTTCTGCACTCTGGATCGCTTTTTCCAGAGAAGCTGTGTTGATTTCCTTCGCAGGATCTTCTTTTGCAGCTTTCTTATAAACAAAGCTCAAATCTTTGTATCCGGTTGCTGTTACTACGATTTCAAAGCTGTCACCCTCTGCAAATGGTGCTGCATCTGTGATCAGCGTTCCGTCATCATTAAACAGTTTTACTGCATTACGTCCGCTTACTGCATAAGGTTTTCCATTAACAGATACGGAGGTAATATTCTTGATGTAATCTGCAAATTCTGCGTCAGTAGCGCCTGCTGCTTTTGTCAGACCAGGTTTTTCACTGTTTTCGTTATATGCTGCCGGCATTGTTTCCGCATATACTTCAAATTCAAAACTGATCGGTGCATATTTTCTACTCTTATCAGTAATAGTCAGTGTGTATGCTCCTTTTTTCACATCTTTCAGGATCAGTTTTTCGCCTTTTACGCTGGCAGTAGCACCCCCTACCGTGTACTCTGCGTCAAATCCTTTCGGAAGAGTCAGACCGGAAATAGTAGTTGCCACACTTGTTTCTCCGTCTTTCAGTTCCGCATCTGCTACAGCAACTGCGCTGGTATCAAATTTTACAGGTACATACAGACCTTTTTCGCCGCCTACCGGGATCTCATAGATACCGTTAGCTGTGTAATAAGTCACTTTATCGATATGCTGTCCCATCATTGCTTTGTAATGTTCAGATGATGTCGGGCAGTTATGTACTGCTGTGGTAAATCCGGTAGCCCATGCCAGTTCGGAAACTCTCCAGATATTTTCCAGATGACGCATACCGTAATCACTGCCTTCTTTTGTGCTTACAATAACACCGTAGATAGCTGTTCCTGACGGAATGGTATCGGTCAGTCCATCCAGATCCAGCTGATAGTCACCATATTTGGACTCGGTCATCAGTTCCGCTGTCACACCTTCAGTGATAGTTGTAGCGGTTCCCTGTGTTGCTCCGAAAGAGAATGTTCCATCTTCATTTACTGTCAGCTCTTTGTAGTAAGATGGTTTCTCACTCAGTGTATAATAGGAATAGCTTGCGCTCTCAAACAGGGCATCTTTTCCTGTATAATCTGTTGTGCTTTCCTGTCCTCTGTTGGTAACTGTGATACTTACTTTGGAATCATCGGTAATCTGTGTGTATTTGCTCAGATCCGTACCTGCCGGAACTTTTACCGGGAAAGTTACACCGGTGATCTCATCACCGCTTGCATCCACATGGTAAGATCCGCCTGCCAGAGAACCGGTTCTTACTTTGTTCTTGGTTGCAGAGGTAAATGCATCTACTTTAACATCGTTATTTACATCTGCTTTGTAGAACTGATCGTATGGGATGTTCATCAGAACATATGTTTCTTTCTGTGCTTTTACCAGGGCTTCGATCGCTGCGTTCAGATGATGCGTTGCTTCATCTACTGTTGCCTGAGTCTTCGGGTCTTTCAGCTCATCTTTTGCTTCCTGCAGTTCTGCCTGCATCGCTGCCCAGCTGTCTGCGGTGTAATCGCTCTCGGTCAGGGCTTCTGCAGCTTCGATCGCTTTCTTTAATTCGTCAGTGCTTATTTCTTCTTCACTGTCTTTTACGATATTTGCATCCGTTGCCTGGAACTGATAGGTTACATCTTTATAACCCAGCGCTGCAATCGTGATCGTCCAGTAGCCGGTTCCATCGGTTCCTTCCGGCAATGTGCATCTCAGGGATTTGGTCAGAGCCAGCTGAATTCCCTTTGTTTTATGCATCCAGTTGTCTGCTGCGAATTTTGTTCCATAGGTAGCCTTCACATTGCTGTAAGTGCTGTCATTGCCATAGTACGTCCAGGTTACCGCCTGCATATTGGCTCCAAGATCTCCATAGTTACCTGTCAGATCCACCCGAAGGAATTCTCCGTAAGAGCCTTTGGCATCTTTCACTGTTAAACCTGCTTCCGTTGCATCCGGAGCAGTCTTCAGTGTCTGTCCTTCGATACCGGAATCGCTTCCTGCCTGACGGGCGGAAAAACTGAAATTTCCTTTTTCGTCTTTGGTAACTGTCTTCAGTCCGTTGGTGGCTTCTGTCACGTTTGCCTTTACGCTGTAGGCCGCCAGTTTGTTTTCTCCGTATCCTCCGACCAGTTCCCCGCCGTTTTCCACTACGTTGTATTTCTGGCAGAATGCTTCATAGTCTGCACTTGCCACTTTCACCGGCACATACTTCAGTCCTGTTACTTCATAGTCTTTCAGCTTTGTAATAGTTCCGTCTGTATCTGTGATTTCTCCTCTATTAAATTTGATCACATTCCCATTCGTCAGGGTAATTTCTTTTCCATCTGCTGACCAGTGGGATACTTCATAAGTTTTTCCGTTTTCTGCTTCAATGACCGCTACACACTGGAAACTTCCTCTGTGCAGTCCATGGTTTGCTGTTGCTCTTGTTACGGCATCGAACGCTCCTTTGTCTGCTTCGTTTCTTGTATCCAGTTCACTGGAAGAGCTGGAATCTCCGGCTGCCTGTACCCCTTCTGCGGCCCAGTACTCTGCCCAGGTCATCGCCGCATAGACATATTTGTATTCTTCCTGTGCATTCTTTGTATACGTAAATTTCACTTCCGGATAACCGGTGGAAGTAACTGCGATTTCAAAAGTATCACCCTCAGCAAATGGTGTTGCATCTGTTTTCAGAGATCCGTCTTCGTTGATCACTTTCACAGCTCCACGTCCGCTTGCCGCATACGATTTTCCATTGACAGATACAGAGGTAATGTTTTTGATATAATCTGCAAATTCTTCGTCGCTTGCATCTGCATTTTTTGTTATAGCCGGATTCTCATTATCGTTATTGTAAGATGCCGGTGCGCTGTCAGCAGACAGGATAAAGGTTGTTGTCATCTCCGCATAATTGTTGTTTTTGTCAGACACTGTCAGCGTATATTTCCCTTTTTTTGCATTTTTAAATACGATTTTTCCGTTTTCCACACTGAAATCCAGTCTATCAATCTTGTATTCCGGCGAAAAATCTGTCGGAAGATTAGACACTGTAATTTCTGCCTCCCCTGCAGATACTTTCGCATCTGCTACCTTTACCGTCTGACCTGCTTTTTTCGGTACATACAGGTTATCTACCGGGATCTCATAAATTCCCTGAGAAGTATAATATGTCACCTTATTGATATGCTGACCCATCATATTTACATAATGTGCAGAAGATGTGGGACAATTATGTACTGCTGAAGTAAATCCGGTACACCATGCAAGTTCTGTCACTCTCCAGATATTTTCCAGATGGCGCATACCATAATCGTTACCTTCTTTCGTACTTACAATGACACCGTAAATCTGTGTATCACTCTGGGAAATGGTGTTCTCCAGTCCGTCCAGATTCAGCTGATAATCACCATAAGAGGTTTGTGTAGTAAGTTCCGGTGTTACTCCGAATACTTTCTGTGCTGTTCCCTGTGTTTTTCCGAAAGAAAGACTTCCGTCAGCATTCAGGGTTACTTCTTTGTAATATTTCAGTGTTTCGCTTAGTGTATAGTAGGAATAGCTTGCACTTTCAAACAGAGCATCTTTTCCTGTGTATGTGGCTGTACTTGTCTGACCTCTGTTTGTAACCGTAATGTCTACAGAAGATTCGTCTGTAATTTTTTTATACTTACTCAGATCAACACCTTCGCCGACTTTTACAGGGAAAGTCACACCTGTGATCTCATCACCACTTGCATCTACATGATAAGATCCACCAGCCAAACCGGCTGTACGAACTTTATTTTTCGTTGCAGAGGAAAATGCATCTACTTTTACACTGTTATTTACGTCTGCTGCATAGAACTGATCATACGGAATGTTCATCAGGACGTACGTTCCGGTTGTAACGTCCGGTGTCTCCGGTTCTGACGGTTTTTTTGCCAGAGCTTTAACTGCTTCATCCAATGCTGTCTTAGCTGCGTCAACTGCTTCCTGGGATTCTTTTGCTTCCAGGGCTGCTTTTGCTGCGGTAAGTTTCTCGGTCAGAGTTGCCCAGGATGCTTCTGTGTAATCTGCCTGATTCTTTCCTTCTGCTGTTGTGATCGAAGCCTGGAGAGCAGCAGTGTTTACTTCAACCGGAGTCGGATCCTGTTTTTCAGATGCTGCCTGCATAGCTTCAAGAGCTGCCTGTTTTACTGCAGCAGAGGTACGGGTTGCACCACTTACTGCATTGATTTCATTCACGGATGCTTCCGTAGCTGGTTTTCCCTTCAGATTCTGAATTTCAGTATTCAGTTTTTTTACATATTTCCTGTTCCCAGCTTCTATATCTTCATCTGCTTCTACGGCAGCTTCTGTAATAATCCCTTCTGCAGATGTAATGCTGACTTTCACATTATATTCGCTCCAGATATCCTCATTCTCATCATCTTCCGACGTTCTGGATACATGTGCTGTTTTACTGTACGTTCCATCCGCTGCTACCTGGTCCCCGGTCACTGCAAATGCTGTTACCGGGCAAAGTTCCACTGCCATTGCTGCGGCTACCGCCATGGCCATTGCTTTGGTCCTGACTCTTTTGTTGTTCATAAACTCCTCCTTCTTTTACCATAAAATTTTATAGTAGCTTATTATGTAACTATTCAGTAGCCAATGGGGAGGTACTGAACAGTTACCTTATTATCAAGTTAGTCACTATTTCTACTATTAGTTGATAATATTTATCATTAGTTGTAACTAACCTATAATCAAAAAAAATAGGCGTTATCTCTTTTCTCAGGAATGTACCTGACAGCTGCCTCTCTCTCATGGGCTTTTATCAAGAGAGAAGTACCTGTCAGATACATTCCTTTTCGTTTATTTGTAACTGTTCAGCACCTTCCCGGTAGCTACCGAATAGTTACATTTATTTGTTCTTTCTTTCCGCTCCGGCACCCTGGCTGACTGCCGGGAGGATTTTACGGCTCACCACGCCGATCAGAATACCTGTGACCGTTCCTGCGATCATCAGCACCGGAAGGTAATAGATCAGCTTCGTATTTTCCAGCACACACATCGCAACCACGATCTGTCCGATGTTATGGGACACGCCTCCGGCAATGCTTATGCCGATCATGGAAAATCCTTTGATCCGCTTCAATAGCAGCATCACCAGAAAACTTAAAATACCCCCTGCCAGACTGTACAGGATCGACATGCCGTTTCCGAACATAAATCCCACCAGCAGCACCCGGAGGATCACCACCAGCAGCACTTCCATCGGTGCCAGGATATACAGCCCGGTGACCGTCACCAGATTGGCAACTCCTAATTTAATTCCCGGTATTCCCAGGTTGATGGGAATCAGGCTTTCCACATAACTGAAGATCATCGCCAATGCCACAAGCATCGCACCGCTCGATACTCTCCGGCTGATGCTGGCCAGACTGCGTTCCCTGCATCCATTTTTCTGCTGTTCCTGTTTTTTCATCTTCTCGTTTCCTTTCGGAGTATGTTGCTCGTAATTCTTCCACGACTTCACAGTCACCTTCTGTATCATTACGATTTCTCATCTTTCTTTCACTTCGCAATCGTATCCGGCACCAGCTCGTCATCTGCCGCCTTACTGTCCGTATCATTCTGACGGATCACTTCCACCACCAGTTTATGGGGCAGACATACGATGGTCTGTTTCTGACCGCTGATCCTGCCCTGCTCCTTGCAGTAGCCGTCCGGGCAGTCTGCTTCTTCCATATATGCCTGTCCGTCCTCGATGCGGATCACATTGTGAAATTCTCCTTCGGTAACTTCGATCGTCTGGTCTTTTTCCAGCGGATAGGTTCCATAGATTTCCCCGTTCACGGTAATCTGCACCTGATTCCCCTTCGTCTCTCCGGTCACATGCATCACCAGAAGCATTACCAGAGCCACCAGCACGATCCCTCCTGCCAGCAGGATATCTCTTTTTTTCATATCTGCTCCTTATCTGTCATTTTTGAAAAGCGCAGATCTTACAGTCCCAGCCACAGACAGATCCCAAGCAGGATCAGTGCACGCAGAATCGTAAACCAGAACTCATTTCCTTTGAGCTTCCGGATTCCGCAGTGAATGTGCTTCTGTGGACAGATATCGATACACTTCTGACACTGGAAGCAATCACCGCTGACAGCCCAGTCACCATCCGACGGAAGGCCGATCTGAGACGGGCAGGTCTTCGTACATGCTTTACATCCTTTTCTGCAGTTTTCTCTCGTTCTGTGAAGGGAGAAAAACGGCAGTACCGGAAGCAGGGAAAATACTGCTCCCATGGGGCAGAAGAACCGGCAGAAAAACCTTTCCTGTACACACATGCCAGCCATCAGAAAGAGCAGGATCACAAGGCCGATCCCATAGCCTCCCAGACGGAAGTTTCCTGCATGGATCATGGAAAATACATCCCACGGGCTGGTTCCCTGCGCTTTTCCATATACTCCAGAATAACACAGAAGGACAATCAGCAACAGTACCAAATATTTCATATAACCTAAAATCCCGACTGCCTTTTCCGGAATCTTCACCGGTTTCTTTTTCCGTTTTTTGCATGCTTTTGTATACAGCGCATGCAGTGCGTCTCCAAACGCGCCAAACGCGCAGGCAAACCCGCAGAAGAATCTGCCAAATACCATAGTGTAGAGACAAATCACCAGAAGCACCGTCACAAACGATGTCATAGCAACCTTCTCACCTGCTCCTATCTGGGTAAAAATGTATTTTACCCCCGCAAATGCTGCGGTATAGACAGATGGAATAAATATAAAATAAAGAAGCTGAATCAATGCCCGCAGCCAGGTATGTATTTTTTTTCTTTCTTTCGCTGTTAGATTATGTATATCCATAATTGCTGCCTTAATCCTCCTGGTTTGCTGCTTCTTCCAGTGCCTGTGCCACCGCTTCTTTGATACCGGTGGAACTGAAGGTTGCGCCGCTGATGGTATCTACCTCTGCACTCTGTGCTTCAAGGATTGTCGGAATAATATCCTCTGCCATAGAAAGATAAGCGCCATCCTCTTTTTCCGCCGATGTGATATTAATCTCAGAAATCATTCCATTCTCAACAATCACTTCCACATCCACCGGTCCGCCAAATCCCTGTGCTTCTCCAGTATAGGTTCCGTCTTTATAAGCACCGTCTGTGATTGTGCCTTCCTTTGCTGCATTGGCTGACTGTTCCAGTTCCGCCTGCTGCTTTCTGATCTGTTCTTCTGCCTGTTCTCTTTTGTCGAGTACCGTGTTATATCCGTTCAGGCAGACAACGACAGCCACCACACTGATCGCTCTGGTCAAAAATTCTCCCATTGTCTGTTCTCTTTTCTTTCTTGTTTCTTACTGCCTCTTTGCGTTATTTAATGCCTGCTGGCATGCATCGATAATTGCCTGGGATGTACAGGTCGCTCTGGATACCGTATCGATGCCATCCAGATTACCTTTTTCCGTAATCTGTTTTACCACACCCGTCTTGCTGGATGTTCCGTTGACCGCTTTATTAATGTAGCTGTCATTACCGGATCCTCCGTCTCCATACACATTATCAATTTTTATAATCTTATCATCTTGAATCGTCACCTGTGCAAACAGATTATATGCTTCAAAATCCATATCCGCATCCGGCAGACAAAGTACAGTTACCGGATATACACCATCTATGTAAGTACTTTCCGGTGGAAGATCCGGTTCCGGATCGTCATTTGTTCCATCCGAAATCTGCAATTCTGTGACTGCCTGATTTAACTGCACTGCCGCCTCATCAAGTTGCGTCTGTTCTGTCGCGTTTTTCAGTACCTTTCTGGCATCCTTCAGACGAACCTTTACAACTGCCCAGCTTGCAGAAGTATAGTCACTGCCGTTCAGTTCGTTGACCGCATCGATTGCTTTTTCTACTTCCTCTGTATTCAGCTGTACTACATTGTTATCATCATCGGTGTCTGTCTCTCCGTTAGTGACACGTTTTGCTTCTTCCAGCGCATTCTTTACCGCCTGGATCAGTCCCTTAGAACTATAAGTAGCACCGGATACGGTATCTACCTCTGTACTCTGTTTTTTCATCATCTGTGTGACCACATCCATGGCACGGCCGAAGAAAGCATCGTCATCCTCTTCTCCGATAACCAGAACTGCCTTCAGAGTCTTTTCCTGGATCACAACAGCAACGGTGATATCTCCGTTATATCCTTCTGCGGTTCCATAGTAGACGCCCTCGTTATACGGGAGTGTTCCATTAACCGCTGTTGTATTATTCTCTGTATTTTCTTTGTTTTCCGTATTTGTTCCATCAGAACCGGTGCTACCTCTGTTTTCCGCAGCTACACTCTCTGTCGCTGCTGCCTGGCTCAGTGCATTCCGCACCGCCTTAATGATTCCGTTGGAACTGAAGGTTGCACCGGATACCGTATCAATACCATTAGTACTCTGTGCACCCAGGATCCGATTGATCACCCCGGAAGCCTTCTGGATATATTCACTTCCATCATTGGTCTCCACGATCTGAATATTACTGATCTTTCCACCGTTGATCACAACTTCTACCTTCAGATTTCCGGCAAATCCTGTTCCGGTTCCATAATAGGTTCCATCTTTATAAGCTGACGGTTCCTGTACGCTTCCTGCTGCTTCCGGTGTTGACTGGCTCTGACTTGCGGAAGTTCCCTCCTGTGAAGAACCCGTCGTACCACTGTCTTTTTCTCCGGTCAGTGCATTTTTCACCGCACTGATGATTCCTTTGGAACTATAGGTCGCACCGGATACCGTATCTACCTTTGTACTCTGCTTTTTAATAATCTGATCGATCAGACCTTTCGCCCGTCCGAAAAACGGTTCATCATCAGAAGCACTCAAAATCTCGATGGATGTGATCTGTTTGTCTTTGATCGTAACCGCTACCGTGATATTTCCCCGATATCCGGTTCCACTCCCCTGATACACACCATCTTCCAGATCAAAGGAACCCTTTGCCTGTTCCTCTTCTTCTGCCGCTTCATCCTCTTTTGTTTCTTCTTCCGTGCTGGTCTTTACCACCGGTACTTCATCCTCCTGCTCCTGTGTATCCTCCACAGACGCTTTCGTCTCGTAAACCGGTACTTTATATCCATATAAAGATCCTGCCACACATGCTGCCACAACCGCAGCGGAAACAACCGGGGCAAAGGGTTTGCATTTTTCCAGCATTTCTCTGATGTCCATCTGCTTTCTCTCCTTTGTTTTCGAGTATTTTTATGTACTGACTTTGTAACTGTTCAGCGGCTTCCCGGTGGCGAGCCAAAATGCATCTAAACGTCTTCTGTGATCACATTTGTACTTGAATGTTTAAGGATTTTCGCATAGCTTTTATTTATGAATCACTGTCACATCCATATCCGTAGTCAGACTGTCGCCGATTCCTTCTGTCACATACAGCTTTCCATCTGCAGTTTCCATGATCGTCTCAAATTTCTCACTGTTTTCCTTCCAGAACTGTGCCGCTTTCTCTTCTCCCATGATAAATAAAGAAGTGGAAAGCCCATCTGCCAGAGTTCCGTCATCGCTGACGATCGTTACAGAGATCAGCCCATTGTCTGCCGGATATCCGGTAGCCGGATCAATAATATGATGATATGTCACGCCATCTTCCTCAAAATAACGTTCGTAACCACCGGATGTGATCACCGCCTGATTTTCAATCTCCAAAATACCGAGATAATCTTTCGTATCATCCGGACTCTGGATCGCTACTTTCCATTTGTTGCCATCTGTTTTACATCCCAGTGCCTGTACGTTTCCACCGAGGTTTACAAGCCCGCTTGTCACACCGCAGTCCTGATAGATCTGCATGATCTGAGCAGAGGTATATCCCTTTGCGATCCCACCCAGATCGATCTCCATGCCATCCCGGTCAAAAGAGATTTTTCTTGTGTCTTTGTCGTAATTCACTTTGGACGCATCGGCAAGGATCAGCTTTTCTTTCAGTGTCGCATCATCCGGCACATGATACTCCTGCGTCGGAAATCCCCATGCCTGCATCACCGGGTAAATCGCAATATCAAAGGCTCCTTCTGTCTTGTCATACAACTCCAGCGCCCGTTCCACCAGATATCCACCATCTTTAGAAAGTGTTGCCTCTCCTTTCTGATTCAGCTGATAAATCTCACTGTTCTCGTCTCCGGTGGAGAGAAGGGCATCAAGAGCTTCCACTCTCTCTGCCGCCTTGTCAACTGCCTCCTGAGCATGCTCCCCATATGCAGTCAGTGTCATATAGGTATCCATGGCAAAGAGATCCCTGGACGCTTCTTCTGTTTTCTCGTTCGGATCTTTGCCGGATGCTTCCGTTTCTGTGTTTCCCGTCTCCTGCTCATCCTGCGCAGATTCTTCTGCAGTGATTTCCTGTTTCGTTATATTTTCTGTCTCATCTTTCGTTGTTTTCCCACATCCGCTGATGACAAATGCAGGAATCAGACAGACCAGCAATACTTTTTTTAATTTCATTTATTAACCTCTTATTAGTCCTTTCTAACTTTCGATAGTATAAACTTTATTCCGTTTCATTGTCAATTCTTGATTTTCTTATTGTACATATTTTCTCATATTTTTCTCTGATGTCGAGAAATTTTTTATCTTTTTCATGTAATTGTTCAGTTTCTTCCTCTTCACAGTTCTTTCCTTACCAGATTTTTACCCAGATGCATTACTGTTCTCGACCTTCTCAGTAACACTCTCTAGAGCGTGTTTGAAAAAGGCTTTTCGTGAGCTGCGAGTCCCAGTTTGTGGGAGATTTTATCCGAATGAGGGCGGCGTAGCGGGCTACGGCAACCGAATGAGGGTAAAATCTCCCGCAAAGTGGGGCTTGCAGATTGCGGAAATGATTTTTCAGACAAGCTCTAGCGATATGTCTCAGCTTTTCTTTGATCTTCGCTCACAAAAAGCGTCTTGCGGAATATCACCAGCGAAGATTAACCTGTGTATATCCGTTTCGTCATATTCACCAGTGCTTTCTTGCTTTATCAGTGTGAACTTCCATATTATGCAATTTTTTACTTTTTGGAAGCTCAATTATTTTACAAATCCGCCCAAAATTAAACATATTTTTTTCTATTATTCTATGCATTTTTACTTTTTTCTGTTATAATAATTTATAGTGAGAAATTGACTTTACTTACACTTGGAGGCTTGCAGATAATGAATAAAAAAAACGTTATAAACACACCAGCTACACATTCGGTTTCATCCGATTCTTCTTCCGCACGACGGAAAACTGAAGTCTCCGCCCAGATCACACTATCGGATTCGATTCTAACCGGAGCGATTGTCGAATATCGAAAAGCAGGTTATAACTTTATTCGACATATGCATACGAACATTGAGATCTATCGGATACTTTCCGGAGAATGCTATATGGATATTCAATCGGAGACCCTTCATTGCACGGAAGGTGATTTTATTATGATCCTGCCGGATGTGGTACATTCCTTTTATTTGAATGATACCTCAGACTGCGAATTCCAGCATATTCATTTTGATCCGAATATGTTTTCCACTGTTGTGCTTGAAGATGACGGGATTTTCCCGATTACCCTTCTTCATGCCATACTGTTTTCTTCGCATTTTTACTACAGGCTCAGATCGGATGCTGTGATTGACGATCATCTTCAGAAGCTTATTGACTTGCATGCTTCTTATGAAAGTATGTTTACAGCTGCCAATCTTAATGTTTCCATGATGAATCTGATGCTCTATATTCTCGATCATACGAATCCGGTACAGGAATACGCTGATCCCAAGCTGAAGAACAGTTACGTAGCTTATGCACTGAATTATATTCATGAACACTATAATACCAAGATCTTACAGGAAGATATCGCTCAGCAATTACAGATCTCTGTCCGCTATCTGAGTAAGCTTTTCAAAAGCTATATGGGAGTGACATTATCAAACTATATTAATATTTACCGCATCAACCGCTCCATCCAGCTTATGCAGACTACCAGTCTGACGCTGACGGAGATTGCTCTGCAGGTAGGTTTTACAGACTCCCAGCATTACTCGAAGGTGTTTATGAATATCATCAATGAGGCACCATCCCAGTACAGGAAGGCAATTTAGTTAACGATTCAATGCCATTATCGAAGTCAATAATATTCCCTTCGATAATGGCATTTTGATATTCTAAAGTATGATTTCGCAGGTTCTGTTAATTGCATAAAAATAACGCCACCGGATATCCGATGGCGTTATTTTTATGCCTTGCTGCCTGTATATTCCATTTCCGGCATACCTGCATTCTTTTTCTTTTGGCTTTTCAGACTCTCTTCCAGATCATACCCCATCTGTTCGCTTCTCCAGTTAATGGATTCTTTGCACAAACAGAAAGCTCCAAAAGCACAAGCCAAAAATATCATGGTTGTTAAAATAATTATAAATGCAAACATGTTTACTCCATCTCTTTTCTATTTGCCAACTAATCCAAGACCGTTCGGATGCGCATCTGAGTTCCGCATCCGAGACGATCTGTTAACGCCTGCTTAAGAAATTATCGTAACTGCGTAGTATCCTGGCAGCTACAGGCTTTCTAATCCTAATTAGTGAGCTCTTTTTTTCTTCACCATAACCATAACAACTCCGGCTGCCAGGCAAAGAACTACCAGTCCGACTACATTGGTTGTATCTCCGGTTTTGGCTGCTTTTACGGAGTTATTGTTTCCGCTTACAGTTTTTGTTCCGGATGGTGTAGTGGTGCTTCCATTGTTTCCGGAACCTGTGTTGGAAGTTCCATTGTTAGTGCCCCCATTTGTGGAACCGTTGTTGATGTTCTCGTTGGTTGGATCTTTCTTAGGTTCTTCTTTTTTAGGTTCTTCGTCTTTCTTATCTGCTTCTTTTACTTTCAGTTCTTCTTTTGCCTTGTTTACAGCATTTAAAGCAGTAGCCACTTCATCCTTAGTTGCTTTCGGATTACCAAGTACTTTCTTGGCTTCGTCAATGGCTGCCTGGAGAGCTTTCACAGAATCTTCGGTGTACTTATTGGTTTCGCCTGTCAGTTTTGCTGCTTCATCAACAACATTTCTCAGATTTCCTACCTCTACCAGAGCTTCTTTTGCTGCATTTACAGCTTCCAGCGCTTTATCCACAGTTTCCTGTGTTGCGTTTGTATCCTCAAGTACCTCCTGTGCTAATGCAATTGCATCTGTAAGAGCATTCCGGGATTCTTCGGAATATTTCTCTGTGTCTTTTACAAGTTCCTCAGCTTCTTTTACAGCTTCTTTAAGTTTATCTGTTTCAGCCGATACTTTGATTTTTACAAGTGCTTTTATTGCTGCTTCTACAGCTTCTGTCTGTTTATCTACAGTTTCCTGTGTTGCGTTTGCATCCTCAAGTACTTTCTGTGCTGCGTCGACAGCTGCATTAAGAGCTGCCAGAGACTCTTCTGTATAAGTTGCTGTGTCTTTAGCAAGTTCTCTTGCATTTGCAATAGCATTCTCAAGAGCTTCTGTAGCAACTGCCGGTTTCTTCTGTGCCAGGTTTTCTTTTGCTTCTTTTACTCTTCGCATTGCAGCATTAATTTCATCCTGTGTTGCAGTTTCAGAAGCCAGCACTTCCTCTGCCATTGCAATTGCTTCTTTAAGGGCATTCAAAGACTCTTCCGTATACATTTCCGGATTTTCTAATCCTTTAACAAATGCATTCGCATCATTCACAGTTTCTTCAAGTTCAGCTTTCCCCGGTTTTTCAACAGAAGGTTCTTTTGTTTTCAGATTTTCTTTTGCATCTGTTAAAGCTTTTAAAGCATCGTTTACTTCTTCCTGTGTTGCTTCCGGTTTATTCAGAACGGCCTGTGCTACCGTAATGGCTTCCTCAAGAGTTTTCCAGGAATCTTCTGTATATTTCTCTTTGTTTTCATCGCTTGCTGCAAATTTATTTGCATCAGCAACTGCTGTCTGCAGTTCTGTTTTGTCGACTACTGGTTTTTCAACTAATGCAGCAATTGCAGCATTTAATGCATCAGTCTGAGCATTTACTTCTTCCTGTGTTGCTGCTGGATCATCCAGTACTGCCTGAGCTGCTTCAATGGCTGCCTGAAGAGCCTGCAGAGATTCTACGGTATAGGTTTCTGTCTCTTTCACAGTCTCTTTTGCCTGATAAACAAGAGTTTCCAGTCCTGATTTGTTAACCGGTACTTTGATTGCTACTAATTTAGCTTCGGCATCTTTTACAGCGGCTGTCTGAACATCTACCATTTCCTGTGTCGCATTTTCGTCATTCACTACCTCAGCTGCTGCATCTATCACCTGTTTAAGAACTTCTCTGGATTCAGCTGTGTATTTGTCCTCTTGCGTTGTTTTGACATTTGCAAGTTTAATTGCATTGATCAGTGCAGATTTATCTGCTTTCTTTACCAGTGCAGCAATCTTAGCTTCTACATTTGCTTTTGCAGTATTTACTTCATCCTGGGTAACGCCTGCTTTATCATAAACTTCCTGAGCTGCATTTACTGCAGTTTCAAGTTCTCCCCTGGATACTGGTGTATATGCATTTTCCTCTGCAAGTTTTTCTCTTGCAGTTTTAAGTACCTCCTTCAGTTCTGTAAGATCTGCTTCGTCTGCAGTTCTCTTCAGCACGATATCCAGTTTGTCCAGCTGTGGAGCTTTGTTTGTATCCGGTGCTGTAAGGATCAGGGTTCCTGCTCCTTCTGTTGTCACTTTGATATCCAGCGTGAATGTCTTCACAGTAAGTACGTTGCCTTCTTTAGTTGACGGGCAATCAACCTGAGCTGCTTCAATCTTATTGTCCGCTTCAGAAATCGCAAGTTTGTTTAACGCTCCGGCACGGTAAGTACCTGTTACTGTGTAGGTTCCGGGAACTACTGCTGTGTAAGCATATTTTGCATAATCTTTGTATGCCATACAGTTCAGGAATTTCCCATTACTTGCCCAGTCTTCAGAAGTAATAGTAAGCGGCCAATCCGGATCCGAATCTGAATCGTTGCTATTGATCAGTTCTGTAGCATGCTCTGCTTCCAGGGTCTTGGTCTCTCCCTTTTCTCCCGGGAATCCAAATGGATTTTCTGCTGTATAGTTCGTAAATGCAAATGTTGCTTCGATTGTATGAGTGCTATCTACGCGATCGAATGTATAAGTAGTTTTCTTTCCTACCGATGTTCCATCCACTTTTACGTCTGCAATCTCATATCCGGCTTTTGGTGCAATCGTAAATGTTACACTTTCATCTTCTGTAACAGTTACTTTGCCTTCTGCAAGGCCATCTGCTGTGATGGTTCCGCCTTCACCTGCTGTAGCTGTGATGTCAAAAGATCCCAGCGTAACATTCCGCGGGCTGATGATGAAGTAGTCAATTCCAGGACCCATATTGGTATCCGGGGCTGTAATAGAAATCATTCCATCTCCGGGTGTTACTACTTCAATATCAAACTCTACAGTTCCGAAAACAACGTTTCCATTCTCTTTGGACGGGTTAACTACAACTGTTTTTTCTGCGATCTTTCCAGTTTCTTCTGTTATCTTAATACCATTTTTGGCATTTTCAGCGGATCCACTGCGATATCTCATAACCACATGATAGGTGCCTGCTTTGTCTGCATGATAAGCATATTTCAGAACATCCCTGAATGCCATATCTGTGACAAATTTTCCATTGCTTGCATCGTTGTTATCCGCAATCCTCATCGGCCAATCCTTATCCGAATCTTCATCATTGCTATTATTTAACTCTGTCGCAAATTCTGCTTCCAGCTTAGCGCTTGTTCCCGGTTTCCATGGGAATTTGAATCTGTCAGTTTCTGTATACTTTTCACGTGCTACAAGTGCTTTCTTTGCATTTTCCAATGCTATGTATGCATTTCTGATAGTTGCTTCTGTTGCTTCTTCGTTTTTGACAACTGCTCTTGCTGCTTCCAGTGCTTCTGCATATGCACTCCAGCCTTTTTCCATGTACAGATTTTCCTGTGCTTTGTCAGGAGACTGAGTAATTAAAGTGTTCAGTTTTTCTTTTGTAATACCATCTGCATCTTTGATTGTGATTCTTGCAGAACTGTTGAAACCAATGATTGCATTGTCCGGTGTTTTCTCTGTCAGTTCGATAGAAAATACACGATCGCCGGTCATGTTCGTATTACGTCTTGTCTCTGCTGCTTTAACAGTTACTTCAGCTTCTCCATCATTCAGAGTAACTACCGGAGCTAATTCTGTATTAAAATCATCCTGAATTGCACTTCCCGGGTTAGGCTGAATCTTAGCTGTGATTGTTCCTTTTGTTCCACCTACACGTTTGATTTTTACATCCAGTGAAGACTCTTCATTCATTGTGTATGCAGAGTTCTCAAGTTCAATCATTCCAACGCCACCGTTGTTGATCACGTAAGCTGCTTCCACACCGATTGCTGCATTTGTTTTTGCTACAAGCTTTAATGTGTGATTGTCATCTTCCAGATCATCGGATACAAAGATCTTTGCTCCTGTAGATCTGCTTTCCGCATGTGTATTGATCGTTTCTACCAACTGATCATCAATATAAACATCAGCGGCACCATGACCCGGGTCTGTTGTTCCCATCAGGTATACTTTTGTTCCGTGGAACTTATAAGTAAAGTTTGCGCCAGCTCTATCGGACCAGGTATTCTGTCCGTTGATATACTGGCTTCCTGTCTGTGGATTCCAACCTGTACTGAATGTAAAACTATTATCATTAACGCTGGTTGTTACCATACCTTCCGGCGCTGCTCCTGCCAGCTGGAATCCTTCACTTGCTTTGTATACACCAACTTCACTTAACATCGGAACTTTTCCATCGGTTGTTCCTACTGTGATCTTAACCTGAGTTGCTGCTACCGGTGCAGTTCTAACCAGTCTCTTTGCACCAACAGTTACTCCACTTTTCAGTGTCTGCCACTGTGCATCGTCAGATGCTTTGTACTCAACTTTATAACTGTTGATGTGCTGTCCCTTCTGAATTGCTTCTTCGATAGAAACCACATCAAACTTCTTCGCTGTATTCCATTTAATGGTCAGACTTCCGCTTGTTGTACCATCATTTGTTGTCCAATATGTGGCATCATTTCCATCTACTACATTTCCCGGTTTGAATGCAGCATCGTTTCCACGAACATTAGATGCTACAATTGTGGTTCCTTCTGCTTTTGCCAGATTGGTTCTGAAAGACTCTTCCACATTCTGACCGAATTCTCTTATTCTGTTCAGGATCGGCTGATCTACTGTACCTTTGTTGTTTGGCGGTACATTCAGAAGCATAGTTGCATTGTGTCCTACAGAATCAAAATACATGTTTGCAAGCTGTGCAACTGTCTTTGGAGTACATTTTTGGGTTCCCCAGAACCATCCGGATGTAATACGTCCGTCACACTCCGGAACTGTCCATTTATTACCATTTTCATATCCTTTGGAATAAGGTGTACTTCCATTGCTATCAATAGTATTATTGTCATAATTGACATTTGACTTTGCCCAGGTATCCTCAAAAGCCACACCGTCTTCATTTCCGATCCAGCGAACGGTTGTATATGCCTGAGCTCCGAACAACATACAGTCAGCATCCTTGCCTGCCTTTTTTCCCTGGCGTTTCTGGATTGTATCAAACCATTTTGTAAACTCATAGTCCTGTGCATTGGCACCGCTTCCTTTGGCTCCATCCATCCATACTTCAACAAAATGTCCGTTATTGCCGTACTTTGGATTTCCAAGAATTTCTTCTAACTGATTGTTATAATATTCATTATAATCTAATACGTCATTTTCCTTGCTTGTCGGTTTTCCATTGGCATCATAATATCCGTAAGATGGCTCATGAATATCCCATGGAGACAGGTAAAGTCCCATGTCCATATTATAGTTTGTACACGCAGTAGATATCTCCTCAAGAATATCTCCTTTATACCCTGCTGCCTCTGCATCATAGTCTGTATATGCACTCGGCCAGATACAGAAACCATCGTGATGTTTTGCTGTTACAATAATTTTCTTAAATCCTGCATTCTTTAATGTGCTTACCAGTGTGTCTGCATCAAAGTTATCTTTCAATGTAAAGATTTCGTTCGGTGCTTTGTTTCCGTAATGTTCTCCCCACTCAATTTCATTAAATGTATTCGGTCCGAAATGGCAGAATGCTGCCAGTTCATCTTTCTGATATTTGTACTGGTTCGCGTCCGGTACAACTTCGTCTGATGCCGGTTCTGCAGTTCCGGTGGTTGTGCATTCGCTGTCGGTTATTCCATCCGTTCCTGCGGATACCGGTACAGGATTTGCACCGATAGAGCCTAATATGGTAGAAGCGCCAAGAACCAATCCCAGAAATGCTGAAAGGGTCTTTTTCCTCATTTTTTTCTCCTTTTTGTTGGATGTTACAGACAGGAATCAGAGTTTTCTGATTCCTGTCTGTTTTAATTACTTATTTTTATCCTTCAAGAGTGGGACATTCTTAATCCTCTCTTTTACGTTTTACAACAACAGTTCCTGCAACCGCAGATGCTGCCAGGGTAAATAACCAGGCTGCTGCATTGGCTGTATCACCTGTTTTTGCAGCTCTGGCTGTAGATGTGCTGCCTGTGGTTGTTCCACCTGCATTTGTGTTGCCTGTGTTAGTGCTTCCGGAAGGTGCTGCAGGTTTTGCGCCTGACTGTGGTGTAGTACTCGTGGTTGGGGTTGGTGTTGTAGTTGGGGTTGGTGTTACAGGTCCCGGAGTAGGAGTCGGATCTTTCTTTGGATCTTCCTTCTTTCCATCGTCCTGTTTTCCATCATCCTGTTTTCCGTCGTCTTTTTTGCCGTCATCCTTCTTGCCATCGTCTTTTGCTTTCAGTTCATCGAAAGCTTTTTTGATTTCGGCATTTGCTTTTTCTACCTCTTCCTGAGTTACATTGTCACCATTCAGTACTTCCTGATACTTTTTGTAGACTTCCTCCAGATTTTTCAGAGATTCCTCTGTGTATTTATCTTTGTTCTCCAGAGCTTTGTCTGCATCTTTTGCAGTTTCCTGCAGTTTTTCTTTATCTGCCTTTGTTATAAATGTATCTTCTACTTCTTCTGTTATGTCAGATTCTATTCCATCTACATCTACTACTGTTACGGCTACATTGTATCTGGTTCCTACCTTAAGGCCAGTCAACTTGTACTCTGTTCCTTCTATAGGCAATTCATTCTGTTTTTTATCATCCAGATATACATTGTATCCAGGTGCCATCGCTCTTTCCGCAGCCGGTTCCCAGGTAACAATTGCTGTGGTATGTGTAATTTCAGATACTTTTACATTCGTAGGAGCGGATGGTTTTTCCGGGGCAGGCTCCTCGTTTTTAAGTGTTGTAAATGTGAAGGCTGCAGATCTTCCTGATTCATTTCCAGCTGCATCCACTGCACTTACGGTTACTGTGTATTCTGTCTCCGGAGCAAGGCCTGTCAGTTCAAGTTCTAAACCTTCCACCAGCTTGTCCGTATTTACTTTTGTTTCATCTACATATACATTATATCCGGCTACTCCTACATTATCTGCAGATGCTGTCCAGGTAATCTTTGCTCCTGTCTGTGTCACGTCTGATGCTGTTACACCTGCCGGTACAGATGGTGCTTCATTATCTTTCTCTTCTTCCGCCTCTAATGTTGTAAATGTAGCTGCTTCAGATCTTGCGGATTCGTTTCCTGCTGCATCCACTGCACTTACTGTTACTGTATATTCTGTATTTGCTGTAAGTCCGGTTAAATCATATTCTGTAACCGTTACAGGGGAAGTGTTTACTTTGGATTCACCCAGATATACGTTATATCCGGCTACTCCTACATTATCTGTAGATGCTGTCCAGGTAATCTTTGCTCCTGTCTGTGTCACGTCTGATGCTGCTACACCTGCCGGTACAGATGGTGCTTCGGTATCCTGTGTTTTTGGTGTTGTAAATGTAGCTGCTTCAGATCTCTCAGATTCATTTTCTGCTGCATCCACCGCAGTTACTTTTACTGAATAATTTGTCTCTTCTGTAAGAGCAGTTAAATCATATTCGGTAGTTGATATAAGTGTTTCATTTATTTTTTTCTCATTTAAGTATACGTTATATCCAACTACCGCTACATTGTCTGTTGCTTCGCTCCAGGTAACTTTTGCTGTTGTTGTTGTAACATCTGTTACTACTACATTTGTCGGTGCTGATGGTGCTTCTGTATCTGCCGCATTTTTTGTTGTAAATGTATATACAGCTCCTTCTGAAACATTACCGGCTGCATCAACTGCTTTTACAGTTACTTTATATTCTGTTCCTGCTGTAAGACTTTCCAGTGCATATTCTGTTCCTGTTACAAGTGTCTCGCCGTTTACAGGAGTTTCAGAATCATTTACGTATACATTGTATCCTGCCACGCCTACATTATCTGTAGATGCTGTCCAGTTAACTTTTGCTGTTGTTGTTGTAATATCTGTTGCTGTTACCTCTGTTGGTGCTGTCGGTGCTTCTGTATCTGCTGCAGCTTTATCTACATAAGTGATGATCGGGGTAACGTGAACGGATGGTTTGCTTGGGTTACCATTACACTTAGTTACCACACGAATCATATCTCCACGGCTTACTGCGATTTCTTCAGGCTGTTCCCAGTTACCAACTTTCTGTCTACTGGTTTCAAGTGTTAAGCTCTTCTTCTCTTCACCATTCACATAAAGACTCAAGGTAACTGTTCCATTTTTATTTCCATCCTGGCGAAGATAGGGCTCGCCATCTCTGATTTTGAATGATACGGTTCCGCTCTTTGGTACTCTATATGCCATTGCTGTAGAGATATCTGTGCTCGGCGGTGCTGAAAGCAGACCATGAACATTGGCATTAGTTGTTGTATTTGTGCCCTGTGGTGCATCAATACCAGGACCATAATATGTATGAGTCGCCCAGTTTGGCCATCCGTCCGAATCGATGGTTGTCATATTGGTCCAGTCGCTGGAGCTGTCCTTTATCTGTCCGAACCATACATTTCCCTGCTGTCCTCTTACAAAATCAAACGTCCAGTTGTATTCGTTTTTCTGTGTGATCGCAAAATCATTTGTTGTGCCGTCTTCCGCAGTGATGCGAAGTGTCATTCCGGCTGCAACTGCATCGCTATCTGCCAGTTCTGCTCCACCGTTTAATACGGATACTGTTGCTGTATCCGCTACAGTAACGTTTGCTTTCATTTCCTTTACTGTTGTCGGGTTTTTCTCTGTGTAAGGAACACGTACCTCTGTTCCCTTCACTTCGTAGAAACATCCCTTCAGTTCTTTATCCGAACTTGCAACCACAGTGTAAGTTACACTTTCCATTCCTTCATAAGAAAGAGTGATCGTTGCTCCTCCTTTTACGATGTCAGTTCCTGTAAGTTCTGTCTCACCCTCTTTAATAGTAATTGTAACACCTGTATCTACAATGACATTATTAAGGAAATCCTCTACTGTTGTATTTTTCGGAAGGTCACTTACGTTTGTTCCGGAAACAGTATACACATTGGATCTCAGTACAAGTGCTGCTACTGCATCACTTTCTGCTGCTCCGATTTCCGGTACTGCTGTGATCGCATGTCCGAAGAAGTCGTGATCGATCGTATAACCATTTCTGTCAACCACTACTTTACCTTTATTGATTGCAGGAGAGTTTTCTGCAAGTTTGTATCCATCAAATACTGTTTTTTCAGTTGGATTTTCGTGTTTTCTTGCTGCTTTGTCTGCTGCTACAGAATCCGGACCAGAACCTGCATCCACAAGTACCTGTGTTCCTGCGTCTACTTTTACAGCCGCTGCATCGTCCGGATAAGTCTCTACATTATAATATAAGTTGTTGCTATAAGTTTTATTTCCGCTAGGATTCCAACTGTTTCCTGTTTTCGCTGGTTTATTACCCGCAAAATAGAAAATATTATTTTCCATATTTACCGGACCATTATTGCTATGAGCTGTACTCCAAATAGATGTGAGACCTGCTTTGATATAGAATGTATTGTTGTAAACCTGGCAGTTTCCACTATTTTGAGCTGGATCCAAAGGCCCCATATCTTCATTTTGGCTGATATTGTAACGGAATGTATTGTTAACAGAATTATCATAACAGAACATGATCGTACTTGCTGTATTTCCATGGCTGTAGTTGTACTGATAGTTTGTTCCATCACCATAGTCAGCATCCCAAGGCTGTCCATCGCCGTTACCATTGGAGGCGTTTAATGTTCTGAAGCACTCATTGTACTGGAAGATTGCATTTTTACACTTCCATGGCCAGATACCTGCTGCCACTCGTCCTGCACCAACGCCCTGTGTACCGGTTACATTACCATTTGCATCCAGACTTGGCTGATTCTTTGAGTAGTCTTGGAAATTGATCTGCTCTGCTGCGTTCTCTGACACATTGTACTGAACCATCGGTCTGTCCAGATACATGGTTGTGATGGCATCTCCACCCACATGGTTCAGGTAGTTGTTCTCGATCACAACATTGGAGGAACCATATTTTGCCATCATTGCATCCGGAAGTTCAGCTGTTTCGAATTGTCTCCACTGATAGGTATATCCAACTGCAATTCCCCAACGGTTTACCTTATTCAAAGAACAGTTTCTAATCTGGACATCATTATATCTTGCAATTCCTGTTTCGCCTTCATTCGTTGGCTTTGCAACGATGAAATAGATACCACCGTTTGTCATATGCTTGTTATAAACGTTTCCTGTTACATCATGGATATAAAGATCATTCAATACGATATGATCTACTGTTCCATTATCCTTTGCAACTCCGGCAACACCGGTTCTGTCCATTGCGTATGCGTCATTATACGCTTTACCTGTTTCAGCATCTGTGGAACTCTTTCTGTCATTTGTCAGCTCCAGACCATCGATCTCAATATACTCTGTATCTTCAATCAGGATACTGGAGGATACAGTACCTTTCCATTTATGGTTCACATTGTCCAGACGAGTACCATAGTTCAGCTCCCACTGTCCATGACCATTTGTATTAATCTTTGGTCTATCTCCCTCTCCATAAGTAGATATCTTCACCGGTGCTTCTGCAGTACCGCTGTCCTCTTTTGTAAACGTAAGAGCCTGATCCTCAAACACAGATCCCTTTTTCAGAAGAACTGTGTCTCCCGGCTCAAGGTTAAGCTCATTTACTTTGCCAAGTGTCCGGAACGCCTTGTTTTCTGCTGTTCCATCATTGCTATCGTCTCCCCTTTGGGAATCAACATAATATGTTGTTCCATTTGCGGTATTTCCCTCAGCCTTAACAGATACTGCAGGCATCATTGATGCGACTGTTGTTCCTGCAAGCAGAAGTGCTAACGTACCGCTCATCCATCTTTTCTTCATACCTTTTCTCCTTCCATTATTGTATATTCTTCAAGGTGTACCGGTTCACATCTTTCATGTTCCCTTCCACCTGAGAACCGTTTTCACGCTGCGTGATCATATCGTCGTATTTCTGTTCACGCAGTTCTCTTTCGACTGCTATTCTTGCTGTTTCCAGGTCAGCGTTCTCTTCACTGCCTCCAAATATCCAGTCGCGACTCTGGTAGTGCTGAAGAACCTCGTCTTCCGTCAGTTGCATACCCTCCCGTGAGGTATCGTTGCAGTATTTTTCTTTCAGAGTACTGAGCTCATAGTCCAGATACAGCTGAAACGTATACTCCTTCAGTCCGTAGATCACTTCGCCTTTTTCTACTTTCTCACTCCGCTCTGCATTGCCGTCCTTCCAGCGTTTTTCCAGAGCCTCGTAGCTGCTGTCTGCCACATCTCCGTTTTCTTCGGCAAGATCATATACTGCATGGATGTATTTCAACTGCTCGACTGTATTCCGGGCGAGGATCTCATAGCCGTATTGTCCGTCGTATTGCTTTTCCCAGAAATCCGTTCCGTATACGGCATCATAATCTTGTTGGATCTGTATCTTTGTGTCGTATTCCACGGAATTCATGCAGTTCACATACTCTTCTTTACTGATTGGATCCCCGGCTACTGTCAGCTCGAATCGATTGGCACCCTTGCATATAACGACTCCGCCGGCAATTCCTGCAACTGCAATCACCGCTATGACAGCTCCGATCTTCATAAGCCGTTTTTTTCGATTCTTCATTATCTGCCTCCTTCCGGCAATGTATCCTATTCCGTCTGCATACAGACTGTCTCACTTTCTTTTATTCTAATTATAACGATTCGTTCTTTTGTGTTGATTCCATCATTTATTTTGTCAAATTCGGAACTACAATAAAATACCACGTTAAAGCGGAATAGATTATTATATCTTTTTCAGATATGACTCTCATAATTGTTACTATTGTTCTGATTACAGCACACGGCGAACTGCAACAATCGGTCTGTACGCAGCATTTCCGCTGATCTTGATACCGTCTTTTGCGTTACTTGCATGTACGATCTGTCCACCGCCCATGTAGATGGCTACATGACCCGCATAGCAGATGATATCACCAGGCATTGCTTCTGAATAAGAAACTCCACGACCACAGCCTGCCATGGCTCCGGAAGAATGCGGAAGGGATACACCAAACTTCGCATATACACTCATGATAAATCCGGAACAGTCAGCTCCGTTTGTCAGGCTTGTACCACCCCATACATAAGGATTGCCAACAAACTGGCATGCGTAATTAACAACGGACTGTCCTGTCGGGTTATATGATACGCTGCTGCCTGAGCTTCCTGATGAATTGGAAGAAGAACTTCCGTTGTCCTTGGATGTTGCTGCACTTGAGCTGCTGCCTGTATTGTTGCTGCTTGCATTGTTACTGCTTGTATTGCTATTAGATTTATTGCTCGTTGAAGAACCGGAACCTGTATTACTGCCGGAAGCGGAGGAAGATTTCTTGCTTGCTTCTGCTGCTTTCTTTGCTGCCTCATCTGCTGCTTTTTTGTTTGCTTCTTCCTGTGCTTTCTTTGCAGCTTCTTCTGCTGCTGCCTTCTTAGCTGCTTCCTCGGCCGCTTTTCTTGCTGCCTCTTCCGCTGCTTTTTTCTCTTCTTCTTCAATTTTCTGAATCTCAGCATTCTGCTGACGAATCAGTTCCGTGTACTGTGCAGCCTGGTTCTGCGCCTGTGCGATCTGTGCATCATAATCACTGGAAGTTGCTTTCTTTTCTTCCAGCTGGGTCTGCATACTCGCCTGACGATTCTGATACTCCTGGTTCATCTCTTCCAGTTCTGCTTTCTCACTGTCCAGCTGATCCCCAAGGTCTTTTACCTGCTGTACAGTCTCTTTGAACTCTTCCAGACTGTTTCTGTCACTGTCATACATCTGCTGTACATATTCTGCCTGGTTCAGAAGACTGGTAAAGTCCGATGCCTGGAACAGCATCTGTGCCCATGCATCATCTCCACCCTTTTCATACAGATACTGGATTCTCTTCTTCATGGCTTCATACTGTTTCTGTTTATTTTCTTCTGCCACTGCCAGATCTGCTTTGGTCTGCTCGATCTGCGCTTCTTTATCGGATAACTCACCATCCAGAATCTCAATCTCAACCATAATATTTACCAGATCAGAATCCAGCTGATCGATCTCAGCGGAAAGTGTCTGTTTCTGGTCTTCCAGATTATTGATTTTAGACTCCTGTGCTGCAAGCTGACTCTGTGCTGCTGCCTTATCCTGTTTTAGCTGATCTTTTCTAGATGCAGCACCGGCAGGTACTGCCTGTGAAATTGTCAGCATTAATCCTAATGTTAAACAAAGGATTCTTTTTTTCATATATTTCTCCTTTTATTGTTTTGCATTGTGTTATATATTCTTGTAATATTTACGAAATATTCTCTTTACATTCCTTAACATATTAACACAAAACCATTTTTCCTGCAACCCCTCAATGCTAAACTCATCTCAAATCATAGAAACTAAAGTTAATTTACTGTTTCCCTAATTCAAAAAAGGTCGTTAATAATTAGTTGTTAGCAGAGCTACATTATAAATGGAGAGAAAGATGGTTGTCGTCAGTCATCTTTTTTCTTTGTATGATAAAAAGTTTGGGAGGGTGTGCCTCGGTATGAGTCACACCCTCCCAAACTTAGAACTGTCTATTTCCCGACAGCCTTTCTTTACATTTTTCTTATTGCGGTCCAATCAATTTTTCAAGTACCTGTGCTGCCGTCATATTACGCAGTCCATCCGGATCTCTCATACTGCCGGAGGACCACTGGAAACGGTCTACGTTATTCACATATGCTTTACTTGCGATACACAGATTATATTTGCCGGCTGCATCTGAATAATATTTCTTCATATATGCATTTGCCAGTTTTACAGCCTCACTGTTCGTGCTTCCTGCTGTATTGACCGTACCGCTGATCTGAACTACCGGTGGTGTCGCATGAACGATCACCAGACTTCCATCCGAACACATGCCAAGAACAACCCACACATGACCGGTCATACTTACCACGTCACCAGGTGTAAATGTTCCACCGGAAACTCTTCCGTGCGATCCAAAACCTTTGTTGGTCAGATAAGCCGGAAATCCGGTAGATGTTGAACTGTATGCCGTTTCTTTCTGATTTGATTTCGTATTATATGTATTGTAGACAGCCCAGCTGACCAGACCGGAACAGTCCAGACCATTCTGATACTCATATCGATGTTTCGTATAATTATACGAAGCTCCCTGCTGGTTATAGAACTGTTTCCACTTCGGGTTCATACCGATACGCAGTCCGTCTCCGTCTGTCCAGGCGTCATGACCGCCACCCCATACATACAGGGTGTTACCTACCGGCTGAATCATTGTTTTCAAAAACTTGGTCAGAGTCCCAATCGCCTGACTTTCTGTTCTCGATGCTTTTCCATCTGCTCCGATTTCAACACCGCCGATGACTGTACTTACCGCCATGGCTCCACTGCTGTAAAAATAATACTCTGAACCGTCAATATTCTGCCAGTCCGTCAGCATGGCACCGCTGCCGTTCATATAATATTTACTTCCATCAACGGTTGTCCAGCCTGTTGCCATCTTACCGGTCGTCGGATTCAGATAATACCAGGTACTTCCGATTTTCTGCCAGCCTGTCAGCATGGCACCGCTGCCGTTCATATAATACCAGTCACTGCCCAGTTGCAGCCAGCCTACTACCATGGCTCCACTGCCTGTGTTCAGATAATACTTGGATCCGCCGATGTTCTGGAAACCTGTCAGCATCTTTCCGTCACTCGCCAGATAATACCAGGTTGCACCCAGTTTTAACCATCCGGTCGCGATGTTTCCGCTGCCCGGTTTCAGGTAATACCAGGTTCCATTTTGCTGTGACCAGCCTTCTACCATGGCTCCATCCTGATTCATGTAATATCGGGTTCCTCCAATGGTTGTCCAGCCCGTTGCCATATCGCCATTTCCCGGATTCAGATAATACCAGGTACTTCCGATTTTTCTCCAGCCCGTTGCCATGCCACCATTTCCCGGTTCCAGATAATACCAGACATTCCCAATCTTTTTCCAGCCCTGCGCCATATCGCCATTTCCCGGATTCAGATAATACCAGGTACTTCCGATTTTTCTCCAGCCGGTTACCATGTTACCGTTGCCCGGCTCCAGATAATACCAGTTGCTTGCGCGTTTTAGCCAGCCGGTTACCATCCAGCCGCTGCCGTCAAAATAATACCAGGAACCATTGATTACTTTCCAGCTGTTTCTCGGATAGGAACCATCTGCTTCCCGATACCACCATCGGCCGCCACCGGACACCCATCCTGCTGTGGAATTTGTCCGACTGCTTTCTGCTCTGTTCTGGGAAGTCTTTCCTTCCACCCAGACACCATCGCTGTTCACATAGTAGGCACCATTATCCACCCAGGTATCATGCTGCATCACACCGGAACCGTTCATGAAATAATATTTCCCATTCAGTTTCACCCATCCGGTAGCCATCGCTCCACTGGATGTAAGATAATACCATTCGCCGCCCAGTTTTTTCCAGCCAGTCGCCATCCATCCATCAGATTCAAAGTAATACCATGAACCGTTGATCAGTTTCCAGGTACTCTTCGGATAACTCCCATCTGCATTTCGATACCACCATCGGCCGCCGCTGGACACCCAGCCTGCTGCTGTCGTTGTGGTTCTCACCCGCTGGTTTGTGCTCTGATTATTCTTCGCCGCATAACCCTCTACAGGTACAAGCAAGATACTGAGGCATAGAACCAGAGCCAGATATCTCCTGATTTTCTTATTCAGTTTTACCATTTGTTTCCCCTTTACTCCTTTTTGTGATCCTCTTCCATCTGACGGATCTGCCTGGCCACTTCACAGCTGCCCCGATGGATGCACCGTCTATATCCACAGTCCACTTCGGTCAGTTCAAGTCCTTCTTCCGTCTCTGTGAACTCACAGGTCACTGTCTGTGCCTGATTATACGTCCTGCAGAATCCGGAAAATATCTCCTCCCTGATTGCCTGTTCCACAAATATCACCGGCTTTCTTCTTTATTAATAGTGATCACGTTTGTTTTTCAAGGTATCTCACCATTACACACTTTGCGATGCACAGAATTCATACTAATCGCATAAATTCGTGAGGTATGTCTCGGGTTTTCTGTGACCTTCACTCACGAAAAACGCCTCGCAAGATAGTATCAGTGAACAGTAACAATTATGTTACCGTTTAAGTATAACTTTCTTCCTCATAAATATCAAGTGAAAATCCACAAAAAGAGATTGTTTTTTCCTCGTAATTCTTGACTTTTTTGCTAATTTATGCTATTCTTTAAAAGAAGTCTGAAAAAGAAGATCCTGGCTACTGACGGATATGTGGAGGAACCACAGGAAACCAGGATTCATATTGGCCGACCGTCTGGGCAGCAATGTAGAACATGATTACATTTGCTGCGTTTTTTTATTTACGGAACAGATACATTCTTCACTTTTTGTTCCGTTTCGGGGGCAGACGTCCGGTCAGAAGAAAGGAGAAATAACTATGGGATACAAAACAGACATTGAGATCGCACAGGAATGCGAAATGAAACCGATCACCGAGATTGCAGCAAAAGCAGGTATTGATGACAAATATCTGGAACAGTACGGAAAGTACAAAGCAAAGATCGACTACAATCTGCTGAAAGAATCTGACAAAAAAGATGGTAAACTGATTCTGGTTACTGCTATCAACCCGACACCGGCCGGTGAAGGAAAGACTACAACAACTGTAGGTCTGGCAGACGGTATGCAGAGAATGGGTAAGAACGTTATGGTTGCTTTAAGAGAGCCCTCCTTAGGACCGGTTTTCGGTGTAAAAGGTGGAGCAGCCGGCGGCGGATATGCACAGGTAGTTCCGATGGAAGACATCAACCTGCACTTTACCGGTGACTTCCATGCCATCGGTGCAGCTAACAACCTGCTGGCAGCTATGATCGATAACCATATCTTCCAGGGCAATGCTCTGAACATCGACCCGAGAAAGATCACCTGGAAACGTTGTGTTGACATGAACGACCGTCAGCTGCGTAATGTAGTAGACGGACTTGGCGGAAAAACCAACGGTATGCCGAGAGAAGACGGCTACGATATCACAGTAGCATCTGAGATCATGGCAGTTCTGTGTCTGGCAAGCGATATCAACGACCTGAAGGAACGTCTGGGACGTATCATCATTGGATATACATACGGTAAAGTGGCAGAACAGAAGCCGGTAACCGCACACGACCTGCATGCAGAAGGTGCCATGACCGCTCTGTTGAAAGATGCCCTGAAACCAAACCTGGTACAGACACTGGAAGGTGTACCGGCCATCGTACACGGCGGACCATTCGCCAATATCGCACACGGATGTAACTCCGTAACAGCAACCAAGATGGCTCTGAAACTGGCTGACTATGCGATCACAGAAGCAGGCTTCGGTGCCGACCTGGGTGCTGAGAAGTTCCTGGATATCAAGTGTCGTATGGCAGGACTGAAACCAGATGCAGTAGTTATCGTAGCAACTGTACGTGCCCTGAAATACAACGGCGGTGTTCCGAAAGCCGAGCTGAATGCAGAAAACCTGGAAGCTCTGGAAAAAGGTATGCCAAACCTGTTAAAACATGTAAGCAACATCAAGAATGTATACAAACTGCCATGCGTAGTTGCCATCAATGCATTCCCGACCGATACCAAAGCAGAACTGGATCTGGTTGAAGAAAAATGTAAAGAGCTGGGCGTTAACGTTGCTCTGTCTGAAGTATGGGCAAAAGGTGGCGAAGGCGGTCTGAAACTGGCAGAAGAAGTGATTCGTCTGGTAGAGGAACCAAACGACTTCACATACGCTTACGAACTGGAAGGTTCTA
>OLPE01000159.1_pt1 | contig 76543 bp, 56 predicted proteins | sample 1671901 | NCBI WGS metagenome assembly OLPE01 (sample SAMEA3136624, study PRJEB25190) | human gut metagenome | biome: human gut; feature: human-associated habitat; material: faeces | place: Austria | collected 2013 | reverse complement strand
CGCCTATTTTACATTGCTCTTATGATGAATTAAAACAACGGGCAAGAAACTACCAAATAAAAAGGATGTTAATCGGGACAAGTGTAGCCCTTGTAGCGGTGGCGAGTTTTGCTGCTTATGCTGTTTTTCAGTCTGCAAGATTAAATAAAGAATATCAGGAGACTCGCAGGAATCAGGCAAGGAATATGGCTCAGACCTCGGAAAAACTCCTGGAACGCGGAGACCGTATGGGAGCATTAAAGACCGCATTAGCGGTTTCTACAAAGAATGACGATAGTGAAGAAGCTCTAGTTCCAGAGCAAATGGGAGCATTAAATGATGCCCTATATTCATATACGCTTGGAAATTACTTTCGACCTATGAGAGCGGAGTATATAGAAGATAAAACAATTGGAAAGATTCAGTGGAGTCCAAATAGAGAATATTATATGAGTTTAGACGCTGCAGGATATGTTTATTTTTTTGATGGAAAGACGGGTAAGTGTATATGGAAAGAATTTGGTGATGGTCTAAAAGAAAAAGTAGAAGGCTTCTATGCAACGACGTTTATAGATAACAATACCGCAGCACTCTTATCAGAAGAAAAAATATGCATTGTAAACTTCAGGGAAAAAACACTAGAGAGAACAATAGAATTAAATTTAAAAGTAGGGAATTTGAATAATGAATATAGTGTTACATTTAATGAATATGGAATTATATATAATAAAAAAGAGATTCTTGTTTATGGAACAGAATCCATTGTTGCCTATGATTTAAAAACAGAGAAATTAACTTTTGTAATCAAGAAAAGAGACTTAAAAAAGAGCGACTATTCAGTAATTGATAAAGTAATTTATATAAATGAGAATACAATTCTTATAGGAATAGGGGATTCATCGGGAGAAGGGGGAGGATTATTTTCATATTATATAAATGATAAAAAGATAAACCAGATATCGTCCAAGAGTACCGAGGATATTTATGTAATAAATGATAAATATATAGGAGTATCTCAATACAACCACAAAAAAGAAAATAGAGAATATAATTATGAAATGTGTATTTATGATTATCGTACTGGAGAAAAAGTATGTAGTAAAAAAAATTTGACTGTAGCAACAGCTCACTATAAATATACGGGTTGGCGTTCTGAAAAAATGAAAGTTAATGAAAAGTTAGAAGATGTGGTGATGTTTTATTTTCGTGACAAAGTATATTGCATTTTATTAAAAAATTTTAAAATAATCAATGAAAAATCATATCTTACATATATAGTAGGTATTGAAAAATATGATGATACCAGAGTGTTAGTTGGAACACTAGATGGAGGTATATGGTTGTATTTTTCACCTTTTGTGGAAAAAGATAAACAAGGTATGTTTGAGGCTAAGTATTTTGATAAAGGAAATATAGTACCAGAAACGGGATACAGTATAACACAGTTTTCTTATAGTAAAAAAAGTTTAAGAACCGTAATATGGGTAAATGATAGTGATAAAATGATTGTTACAGGTGGAAATTTAAAAGATACAAAAGTATCTAAAAATTTCACAAAATCTAAAAAAGAAAAAGAAAATATACGGTCAGTAAATTATTTTTCAATAAACGAACAAGGTAAAGAGAAAACTTATAGATGTGTATTATATCAAAAAAAGAATAATAACTATAGTTTGGATATTTATGAGGTGGGAAAAACAAAAATGGTATATCGGATGGAATATCCAGAAGATGATATATTGAATCCGTACATAATAGGAAGGAGGGAAAATGATACAGTACTTTGTTATATAACGCACGAGAAGTATAATAGCAATATAGTACATATAATAAATATAAAAGAAAAACAGGAAATAGAAAAGTATGAAATTGGAGATAATTTAAATGCTGATTATGTCTATAATAAGGATTTATCATATATATGGTACGATGATTTCGAGGGCTTAAAATGTATGAGATTGTCAAAAAAGTCAGGAGAAAAAACGGATACAGAGCTAGAGAAAAAAATGCAAAGTAAAGATGATGTTGAGAAGATATGGGTTTCTAATAATAATCAATATGTAGCAGTTCTTTATAGCAACGAAAGACCAGACTATAGTAAGAATTATTATCTAAAAGTATGGGATATTAAAAATGAAACATGGAAAAAGATAAATGGGCAGGAAAAAATAGAAGGATTTTTTGCAGAAGAAGACTTGTATTATCATACTATACCACAAGTAGTTACCTTTGGTAGAAAGAACAATTGGCTTGCCGTGAGCAAAGGAGATACTACGATTGAAATTATAGATTTAGATAAAGGAAGAACTCAACATATACTTTCTATTTCTGGCCCTCAAAATAAAGAAAAAAAGTGGATATGTACTATAGAGTTTTTCGATGATGAACAGTATATGATAGTTAGAGAGTGCGAAAATCAAATAGCGCTGTGGGACATCCAAAAAGAAAAAAGAATTATGAACCAGAAAATAGGCGAGACTTTTTATAATGGTGATGAGAAAATAAAAGCAGGCAATCAATATTTTGCAGTAGAAGAACCACATGGATGGGTAACGATATTTACAGTGGATGACAAGCAAAGATTTTCATTGTATGCAGATGTAAGTGGCGGATGGGCAGATCTTAATACGGGAGAAATTATTATTGATGGAGAATGGAATCCTTATTTTTATATTTCTAAAATATACAACTTCCAGGAACTAAAAAAAGAAGCCCTCAAAGTCCTGGATGGCGAGACACTAACCAAAGAAGAAAAACGGAAATATTTTTTAGAAGAATAGTTATTAGAAAGCCTATTCACAAAGCAATAGATAAAGTCAAACGTAATTAGTTCTTTAATTACTGCTGAGAGAAAATATTGTAGAAAGGAAATATGATGTTTTAGCTTTTAAACATCGTAAAGAGATACCTATGGAAATTAAAGTATGTAATGACCGAAATAAACCATATTCTTTTGTGAGTTATTCTCATTATGATTCAGGTAAAGTGTATCCTATACTAAAAGAATTACAAGCTAATGGATATCGTATATGGTATGACCAGCATATTGAAAGTGGATCAGAATGGTCTGATTCGATATCAGAATGGCTGACAGATGAAAATTGTATAAAATTTATTGTTTTTATTTCTAAATATTCAATAGAGTCGGATAATGTACAGGATGAGGTTCACATAGCCAGAAAACATAATAAAAGTTGTTTGGTTATTTATCTTGAAGATGTGCGATTATCTGGGGGATTGGAATTAAAATTAGACAGGTGGCAGTCTATAAAGTGGTATGGAGAATCAGAGAATATTTTATTTAAAAAAATCTTGAAAGGTATTCCTGTTGAAACGATAGAATTATCTGATTATATAAATGAGGAACCTAATGAGTTTCATAAAAAATATCGAATATTAAATGTTATTGGAATCGGAGGTTCGTCAACAGTATATAAAGCGCAGGCGATTACAACTGGGGCAATTGTAACAGTAAAAGTTTTCAATGAAGAATTAAATAATAAAGATGGATTTTTAAATCGTACGCTGGTACATGAAATGAATGCATTAGCGAAAATAAATTGTCCGTTTGTTCCGAAACTAATAGATTTTGGACAAGATTTGTTTGAAGATAATATGAAAGGTTATCTTGTAGAATCATATATTGATGGAATTACATTAGCCGACCTTAGATGTGCTTTGACAGAAAATGAAGTGATAAATATTACATTGAAGATAGCAAATATATTAAAATATCTTGGTAAAGTTGACTTGTTGGGATTAGTACATACGGATATTAAACCAGCGAATATTATGATAGACCGGTTTAATGAAGTATATCTTATAGATTTTGGAGGATGTGTGGCTGATGGAACAGTGGTTAAATGGGGAACCACTACTTTTGCTTCCCCAGAGCAGCTTACAGGTTGTTTAGTAAGTGCTCGCTCAGATATCTATAGTTTGGGAGTTACAATGAAATATTTACTTATAAAAGAGGACCTGAGTAGATGGGGCGTATCATTTAAAAAGATAATGAATATAAAAGATTGGAAATCGTTCTTCTGTGAAATGGATCCAATCCTCGCTCTTATTATTGATAAAATGACAGATGAGAGAGAAGATAAACGTTTTAGTACAATTGATGAACTTATTCGGGTTTTAGAGAAGATTAGAAAGAAAGATGAGAAATGTTTGGAGTCAATTATATTGAGAAATAAGAAATACAGGAACACGAATGAAGATGACTTCCAGATGCCTATATCTGCTGTTTTGCAACTGTCAGTCAGTGTAATGGCTGGAGAACTGCCAGACGACATGGTTGATGGAGACATGATATCAGCACCAATTATTGGTCTTTCAGAATATGAAGACATAATTGATAAAGAACCGACAGTATCTTTTGCAGGATATGAAGATGTAATTGACAAAGAACCGACACTACCTTTTTTGGAATATGAAGACATAATTGACAGAGAACCGACAGTACCTCTTCCAGATAGCATCTTAAATGCTCCTATGGAATCAATAGAAGAACTGGAGAAACGATAATAAGTCTTTTAGACAGGCAACTGACAATAAGACATTAAAAATGGAGGATTCAAACATGCAAGACCAAAACAAACTAAAAGAATACATCGAACAAACCGGAAAGTTATTAGAGCAGGAAAAGAATCTCCAGATGGAGGAGAGTCTTTTAGAATCGGGAGAGACGGCGGAACTTACGCAGAGACAGGATCGGTTTAATCAGCTATTTGAAGAATGCGAAGAGTTTAAGGAGGAGCCGGATAGTACGTTATGGACGTTATATATGGATGGAGAAGATGCTGTAGATGAGAAACAGATTGCCATTTTTTTAGATAAAGTCGAGGAGATAGGCAGCATTCCTCCTTATAAATATGTAATACGGTATCTGTTTAAGTATCTGCACATTCCTGTTCCTTTAGAAAGTATGGAAAATGTATGGAAGTATATTGAAGATGGAAATGGTAAAATTAATGCCGATTTAACAGAGAAAGAAATTAATGCTTTTTATAAAAAAGGTTTTGCAGGAGATGAAATAGAAGCGAAAGATATTGTGGATGCCATTTTTTCTATTTTGAAAATTCGCTATGAAGAGAATGGAAATAAGAAAAAGGATAAATGGTCTGCATATTCCTGGAAGCTGCTCAAAAAGCTGGATGGGAAACTGCTGACAGAGTTTGCATTTGGAATTAAGATGAATTATGAGGATTATAAGCTTTTTAGGAAAAAAGTGCTACGGCAAAGCAGCATTAATTTCTTTAGAAGAGAAGAAATCTTTACCTATCTGGTTTTAAACTATGCAAAAATTTGTCAATGTGATAATTATTACAGTGCATACGAGAGTTTAGAAATGCTGTATCCTGTAGAAAAGAAAGACGTGGAGCAGGAAGAGTTATCTACAAGAGAGATTTCCGATTGGTTTAGAACATTTCTTAGTGATTCGGAAGGACATTTAAAAGAAGAATACAGGGGAGTATTGTTTCAAAAGCGTAACACGGAAATAGCAGAGATACTCTGCACGATTGATTCTTATAAGAGAAAACAAAAAAAGAGATCGGCGGAGAAAGAGTTTTTGGAACAGTGGGACTGTTTAGAGGAGAACATACTTACTTTTGAGAGAGATTGCGTTTCTAAAGAAGAATTGGCAAAGCAGATGGAAGAGGAAGGTTATTTTGGCAAGCAGAAAATTTATCGCTGGCTATATGGGGAGAAAGTTTATAAGCGTCTAAATAATAGAAATATGGATATAAAAGATAAGCAGATGGTGATTTTAAGAAAGGAGAAAGAAGGATATTTCCTCGACAGCAAGGTATTTCTTGATACGCGTATCCGTGATAATACGTTCTCAGCATTTCCGCTGGATGAAGAGAGACAGAGAAATCTGCTTCTTACATTAACTTTCTTAAATTATGTTTTGGATAGTGAAGATTTAAGTAGTGACAGTTATGAAGACCGCATTATGGAGTTTGAATGGGAAGTACATAAAACGGTTCGTGCCTGTGGATTCCAGGGACTTTATAGTGGAAATGCCTATGATGCGTATTTAAAATTGTTACTTTCCTGTGATAGTCCGCTGGAATTATTCCGCTATATTTGGCGCATGAAAACCAGTTATGTAGAGGAATAAAAGTTAGAGATAGAAGAACAAGGATAAAAAAGGATAGAAAGATAATAGAATAGAGATAAAAACATAAGGACAAGAAATAAGAATAATAGAAATAAAAGAACAGGAATAAGAGAATGGAAACGAAAAAGGAAAGATGCAGGAAGTCAGAACGGAAAGTAATGCCCGCAGATGCCAGTTTTTATCTTAATAATATAGAACTTGTCAATGACACTTCAAAAGAAGAGGTAGGGCGTGGCAGCAGCAGTCTGGTGTACTATGGACATATTAAAGGTGGAAATGGTTTTATTGCAGGAACAAAAGTAATTATAAAAGAGTTTTATCCAATTTTAAAAAGTACAGATACGGAGATTTTCAGGGAAAAGTCTGGTGAGTTAAAGACTTCAGAGACGACGAAGCAGATGGGAGAATATCAGAGCAGGAAGGCTCAATTTATGCAGGGCATTCAGAATCAGAAAAAACTATCTGATTCTCAGGCATTAGAAATTGGAGTGAAACCGTTTATAGAGGGACAGTGGGGTGACAGTTATTATGTGGTCAGTGACGTCCATCAGGGAGTGGTTTTGTCTGAAGTAGAGTTTAAGACTCTTGAAGAAAAAATTGTTGCAGCAATGAAAGTGATAGAATGTCTGGACATATTGCATGAAAATGGATACCTTATGCTTGATATGAAGCCGGAAAACTTTTTGTGGATAAGTAAGCCGGCAATGGTAAGAATACTCGATGTTGACAGTATTATAAGTCTGAATACAGAGGATGGAGAACCAGAAAAATTATTCCGAAATAATTTGTATGCAGCACCGGAAATTGAATTTTTGGAAGAAAAGGCGATGGAAGTTTCAGGGCAGCAGTTTTTTAGATATTATAAAAAAATGTTATCGCCCCAGACGGGAATTTATATGGCGGGAATATATTTTTTCCAACTCTTTTTCGGAAGATTGCCAGAAAAAGCAGGAGAAAAAATACAGGAAGAAGTGTTACTGAGAGAATTTTTGGACTGTTATATACAGGAAAGTCCTGTAGATAAAGAAGAATTAAAAAGTATTGGAGAATCTCTCATTAAAATCATAAAGAAAATGACAATGAGCAGACCGAAAAAGCGTTATCAGTCGGCAGGGAAAGTGATGGAACAGTTAAATCAATTATTGTATACGATTGCCTCTGTCAAGTTAATACCCAAAAAGCAGGCTGCCAAAGCGAATGCCACGTTTTTGGCTTACAATATGCTACAAAAATATCCATTATTTCATTATGCTTTTACGGATGAAAAGAAAATTTTACAATTAAAAATAGCTTTAGCAGGATGTCATGAAATGAGAAGAGAATTTCTTTCTGCACTGATTTCTATAGGGCAAATGCTTTCTGCACAGCTTCATATTTATTTAGTAGATAATGATGCAGAGCTTTTTTGGCAGGACTATACAAGTGGCGATAATAATTATGCATTACAGGAAGCGGTTCTTTGTGAAGTAAACGGAAAAATGACAGTAAATAAGTGGAATACAGAGCTGGTTTCCCGGCCGTTAGCAATCATTCATCTCGTCACAGATAAACTGGAAAAAAGAATAGAAGATATTGTTATAAAGGAAAAATGTAGATATTTTGTTTTAATGAATGAGGATGAAAAGCACAATCAGCAGAATATTAAGAAAATTGCATTGCTTTCTGACCATTTGGAAAAGCGATTTATCGCATATTTTTATGAGCGGGAGGCTTTTGGCGATAGAGACTTTGCAAAGAATATAGATGTTTTTCCAATCAGCACATTACAATTTAGTGAAAACTATAATGAGAGAATGTTTAAAGAGAAGATATATGAGATGGGGCTGCTGGCACATGCCTATTATAATGGATTTATGGAGCCAGATGCCGAAGTGGATATGGAATGGCTGGAAAAGGATTTCAGGAAAGATATTTATAATGTATTATCTTCAGAAAGATGTGCTATCCACAGTATATATAAAGTAGCCAGTGTAGGAATCGACCGCAAAAAGCCGGGAAGAATCAGAAACTATTTTAAAAAAATCAGTAATCCGGTATTTTTAGAACAACTGGCATGGCTTGAGCATTTAAGCTGGAGTGCGTATATGCTTACTTCTGGTGCTTATCAGGCAGATATTTCCTCATTAGATACTTATGCATATGTGAAAAACAATGACTGGAAAAATAAAGAAAATCCACGACATATAGGACATCCTCTGCTGGTTTCCTCGGAGATGGAGAGTTCATTGGGGCTTAAAAGCTGTCAGCAGATGATAGAAAATGAACCTGAATTCTATATTAAAAAATGGATGCAGATGACAGAAAATGAAATTTTAAGCTTAGATAAGCTTGATAGAACCAGCTATGAAATTATACAGTGGTATATTTATCATAAGAAACAATTTCAAATCAGACTGGAAGATTCATATGCAGAGGTAAAACAGGCCGTTATGTTACTTGCGGATAATCAGAAAAGGGCAAAGGCAGAAGAATTATTTTCAGAACTAAAAGCAAGCGGAAAGTTATGTATAGACCATATGGAAGAACGAGAAAAAGGGGATGCAGAGCGGTGGAAATCCGCTTTTGAAAGAATGAGCGATTATGTAAAAGATGCGAAGTTAAATATGGATTTAGATTGTGTTAAAAGAGCAATGCAGCCCGTACTTGATTTTTACAAAGAACGCGATTATAAAGCATTAGACCGGGATATGGTCTGGGCTTCCCTTGATATGCTGTAGTATGTAGTTCAAAAAAAATAATGGAATAAGGCGTTATATAATTCAGAAAAGAAATCAATTAATACTTTTTCTTTTCTGAATTTTTTGTCAGAATATATCTAAAAAGTTCGATTTAAAACCAAAAGTAGTCAGAAAATATCCATTTTCGGAGGTGATATTGAAATAGATAATAGAAACAATATAATGAAACTAACGAATGAAAAGACGGGAGGAAAGAAAGATGTTTTGCGAAAATTGTGGAAATCAGATATCTGATAAAGATATGTATTGCGCATGCTGTGGAGCAAAGATAAACAAAAGATGTGCCGGGCCTTCACAGGATCAAAACTATGTAACACCAGAATGGGAACAGATACCCCCAAATGATCAATGGCCATCGAATCAGGCTAATCCAGTTAGAATGAATCAGCCTGCGCCGATGCCTGCGAATAAAGCGGCTGCTTCGAGCGGTATCCGAAATGTTTATTTTGTTGATTTTTTATGCCGGTTATTTTCTAAAGAAAATATTCCATTATGTATTTATCTGGTAATAAATATGGTAATCATAGGCGGCATAATGTCCGTATTGTTTGCTCTGCCATTACAATGGGGAATGTTATCTGGATTTTTTGTTTATCTGGCAACGATTGTAATTGCTTTATCTCCAATTGGCGAATTTATCGTAAGATTCCAGACAGGATGTAAAAAGATAAAAGATCCGGAAATTATGAGCCGTTTAGAACCATTATTTTATGAAGTATATCAAAAAGCTAAAATGCAGGAGCCATTGATTTCAGATTCTGTAAGATTATATATGAACGATGACGAGTCAGAGAATGCATTTGCAACAGGAAGAAGAACGATCTGTGTAACAAGAGGCCTTTTGAATATGCCAGATGAAGTGATAAAAGCGACATTAGGCCATGAATTTGGACATCTTGCTCATAAAGATACAGATAGATGCCTTTTAGTAGTACTCGGTAATACGGCAATCGCAGGGATTTGTACACTGATTGAACTGGGTGCATTATTTTTCAATATTGTTGCCAGTGTGATGGCAGCATTTACAAGAAATGAAAATAGTTTTATCGTGGCAATGTTTGGAGTATTTTCCAGTGTAGTAATGCTTGGTATTGTCCGTTGTTTTACTAAATTATGGACATGGATTGGTATTCTTTTAGTCATGAAAACAAGTAGAAATAATGAATATATGGCAGATGCCTTTTCCTGCAGATTAGGATATAGGGATTCATTGTGCCTGTTGCTTCAGCATTTTGGAGATGACCATCCAAAAGGCTTATTTGCCAGTCTTGCAAGCAGTCATCCAGAGAATGCGGACAGAATCAATCACATTTTAAATCAGGGTGTTGCTTATTAGAACAGGCAGGAGACAAAACGATTTATATAGTACATAAGAAATATGGGAGAAATCGATGACAGGAAATAATAACACATATTATAAAAGTTCTATGTATGAAAACAGGGGAGAAAATACAGCCCAGGAAATAATTATTGCCTTAGCGATTGCAGTCATTTCCTTACTTCTTGCAGGCGTGATCATAAGTCATTTTTCAGGAAGTCTTTCAAGTGGCAGCTATTATGGTTCAGGAAATAGCTCAGGAAATGGTGGATACAGTAATAATGATGGCAGTAGCGGCGGTGGATATGTAGGAGACGGTACAGAGGATACCGAAGATTACGATGATACTGACTACGATGATGCAGATGATACGGATGATGGCGAAAATACATATGACGATGGCAGCGAATCTTCAGATGACAGTGAATCTGATGAAGCGTATGAGCCATATACCGATAACTGGAGCATGAACATCAGTGATTGTCTGTCAGTTGATGATTACTATCAGAGAGACAGCGCCGATGGAAGTTTTAGTTTCGCTTATCCGAAATACGTTTTCAATGATGCGGATATAAATGAGGAAGAAAATTATTACGATTACTATTACGAAGACGATAATGGAAACCGCACAATAGAAATGAAATTCTATAGTGAGGATGATTCGGGGGATGCGGTACAAAATGCAAAAGAACTATTTTACAGTATTAGCGGTGAACCAAGTGAAGTTCTTTATCAGGTTGAACCCAAAGATCAGGTAGGTGCTGATGGAATGGCAAGAGGAATCGTGGCCGGAACATATGACGATGAGGGTACTTGTGTTTACATAGTAGCAGCAAATGACGGACAAAAAGATTATATCATGGAATTATATTATCCAGATTCCGCACCAGAATATGACTACGATGACGTGAATTATATCATAGACTGTGTATACCGCTACTGTTCTTTCGCCGGAGGTACCTATAAGCCAAGAAGCCATGAGCTGTTTATGAGGGATGATATGGGGGAGAAGAAGTAGGATAAAGGATTTCAACGGATTAGACGTTTTGGGGAGAAATATATTGTAGATTTTTGGGAAAATGAAGAGGGTGAGACGGAGGTAGATATTTCTTAGCTGGAAGAATAAATATTTAGAAATAATGATTATACAAAAACAAATTACAAAGGAGGAAAAGAAAATGGGATTTTGTACACAATGTGGAAATCAGATTCCTAATAATGAAAAGAACTGTCGCTACTGTGGAGCAGTAAATGAAGGATATGTTCCGCCAAAAGTAGAGCCAAAGCCAACTCCATCTGAGAGACAGGTAAAACCTCAGGCACTTGTTGGATTGAAGTATGCAGAGGGGGAGGTAGAAGTTCGTTCTTATCTTTGTAGTGACATCTATACACCATCTTGCAAAGGATATCTAACTGTCACAAATAAACGAGTGATTTTTCAGGGGGTAGCATCAGGGAGTCGAGTAAATCAAGAGACATGGCTGGATGGTATTTCTGGTATCAATACTTTTTATGGAAAAGATATTAATGTATCTCAAATAATTAAAAGTATCGTTATTATAATTGTTGGATTGCTTGTAATGATGGTCGGTTCAGGAGGTTCCTCTTATGATTCTATGGGAGGAAGCTCGGGTTCGGGGCTCCCATTGGTTATTGGCCTGCTATTTTTAGGCGTGGGAATTGTGCAGCTGGTTTTAGCTTTTCAAAATTGCTTTATTTTAAATATTTATTCTTCAAAGACAACTGGTTCAAGTATTTCTGTTGGAACTGCACCACAAAATATGCTTGGTAATGGGGCGCTATATACTTTAAAAAGCCGTCCGACAGTAGATACTGACCGTATGATTGATGAATTAGGTGCATTAATTCAGGATTTGCAGACATTTGGTGATCAGGCAATTACGAAATGGAAAAATAAATAAAGAATAAATGGCTGTTGTGAAAGCGAAAGATTATGTTTGGGATAATTGCTTTCGCAGCAGCTTTTTAATTATTGGATGAATTTGTACGAGATGGAGAAAGGGAAAAATGAGAAGAATATTGAAATGGTGCAGGTGTGGAAATTGTGGTCAGAAAAAACAGTATAATGAAGTGGTGGGGATAACAGTTGCTAATAGGGAATTAGACGGAAATCCTAATAATAAAATATTTTTTGAAAATTTGCAAATGTGTCCAGTATGTCAGTATTGTTCTTGGGATATAGAAAATATTCCCTCAGATATACAAAAAGAGATTATGGGTTCGGAAAAGTATAAATCTATAGTAGAGGATAGCAATTTTTCAGAATTGGAGAAAAAACTTCGATTAAAAATTCTTTTATCATATGGAGATGAAAATAATCTGGCGAACGCCTATTTACATTTACTGTGGTATTTAGAAAATGATAAAAAAAATGTAATTAAGGAGCGGAGTCAGACAACATATCATTTAAAAAGATATTTAGAAAATAATACAGACATTGATATGGCGTGTATTTATATAGATTGTTGCAGAAGAATGGAAGAATTTGAAGAAAGTAAAGAGAGTATCAGTTCCTTAAAAAATTATGTGGGAAAGAGAGAGCGAATAAAAAAATTTCTGGATTATGAAGAAAGATTATGTATAGAAAAAGACAGTAATGCACACAAAACGGGGGAAATAGAAGGATGATATTTCAATGGGGGCCGTCTTTATTTTTATCAAAGGCAAACGAAGAACTGCAATTTGAAGGTAGGGAAAAAGAAGTAATACAGAAATTTACTTCTAAAATCTGGAATCAATATAGTAATAATCAAAAGATAGGTATATTGCAAAATTTAGAAAATATTCGGGCAAAAAGACAGGGGAGGAGACCTGTTAATATTAAAGAATATAATTTAAAGGAATTTTATGGTGAATATAACGGAAATGAGAACACAATGTTTGTTAATTTAAATCATTCTTCTTATGAAGTTTTAGATACCTATTTACATGAAGCTAGACATGCTTATCAGGAAAAATCGGTAAAAAAGGGAGAAGGATATGACGAACATTCGTTTAATATGATAAAGGCAGAAAATGTAGTAGATGAAAATGGAAATCTCTATAATTATATAGAAGATGGAGTGGGTTATGATACAGCATGTTGCGAGCTGGATGCCAATAATGAGGCAATGAGAACAATGCTTTCTTATAGTGAAGAGTTTGGGAGTGACCCAGAATATCTTAATTATTTAGAAGAAAGAAAAAATCATTTTCAAGATGTGAATGAAACACTTAAAGAAGAACGGGAACAAAGACAGGAAATTCAAAAAGAACAGGCAGAGAAGGCTTATTATCGGGGGGATTTATCGGAAGAAGAATATACGGAAATTAAGGAGCATGTTGAAGAAAATAGGATGGACAGAATGGAAAAAGATAGTCCTTATATAGAAAATTCTTTAGATTATACAAAGGAACATTGTGAAGAATCAGTTTGTCAGGAATTAAGAGAACGAATGACAGATTCAAAAGAAAAATTTGAAAGTGAGATATATAAGAAACATCCGGATAAACAAAAGTTAAATGAATTAAGGCAAGATAATAATCAAAATTTAGAATATATAAAACAACAGCAACAAAGGTATAATAGTAAAGAAAATGAAAAGTTTGACGAGATACAAAAATATGTAAATGAGAATAATCTGACTCCGAGAGAATGTCAGAATGATGAAAAATATCAGGAAATGCTTAATGAGTATTCAACGGCAAAAGAAGAAAATGCTTCATTAAGATATCAGAAGGAAGTATTAGAAGAACAAAATAAACAGATTGACGAGGTGATAACACCTAAAGAAGAACAAGAGGAGAAAAGGCTGCCGCAGGGTGAGGAACAGGAAGAACAGGGGAAAAATATTGCTCGAAGGATGGAAGAAGAGCCAGAACAAATAGTAGCAGAAACAGAAAATGAAGAACTGGGAATGGAGGAGATAGCAGGAGAAGAAGAGCAGGAAACAGAAAACGAAGAGCTGGGAATGGAAGAGATAACAGGAGAAGAAGAGCAGGAAACAGAAAACGAAGAGCTGGGAATGGAAGAGATAGCAGGAGAAGAAGAGCAGGAAACAGAAAATGAAGAACTGGGGATGGAAGAGATAGCAGGAGAAGAAGAGCAGGAAACAGAAAATGAAGAGCTGGGAATGGAGGAGATAGCAGGAGAAGATGAAACAGAAGTAGAAAGTGAAGAAATGGAAACGGATTCTTCAGCTGTGGATAGCTCAGAAGGTGAAGACGAGGATGAAGAATATACATATTCTTATTGAATAAATGAAAGTTAAAGGAGAAAAAATGGGACAGAATTATATAGAAGAGGTTTTTTCGGGAGATAAATTAATTGATTATTGTCCATATGAAGATGATAAGGCAAGATTTTCATTTGTAGGTACGAACAGGCAGGGAGAAAATATATTTTTTCCAGCAGGTGAACAGCTTTTGTCAAGGCATTTACTTTTATTAGGCAGTATTGGAACTGGAAAAACAAACACATTTAACTATTTAATAGGAAATGTAAGAAACAGTCTTGGTCCAGAAGATGTTATGATTATTTTTGATACAAAAGGAGATTTCTATAAAGAATTTTATTGTCCAGGAGACATAGTAATTAGCAATGATGAAAGAGCATGTGGGGAAAATGGAGTTGATTACTGGAATATATTTAAAGAAATTATGATTGATGGAAGAGTGGAAGAAAACGTATTAGAAATAGCAAATAGTCTTTTTTATGAAAAAATACATTCTTCAAGTCAACCATTTTTTCCAAATGCAGCGAAAGATTTGTTTTCGGCAATGCTTCTTCATATAGTGCGGTCAGAAAACTTGGAACATGTCAGGAATAATCAAAATCTAAGAAGTATATTTAATACTTTTTCTGTAGCGGCAATGAAAAAAATACTGGATAAGTATCCTGATTTAAAAGCGATGAGAGCTTACATAGAAGATGAAAAATCTGGGCAGACATTGGGAATTGTAGCAGAGCTTCAGCAGGTTATAAGAGAGATTTTTGTTGGAAATTTTAAGAAAAAAGGAAGTTTATCTCTTAGAGAAATTGTGAGGAAAAAAGGTGGGAAGGTCATATTCATAGAATATGATTTGGGAATAGGAAGTATGCTTACACCTATTTATAAAGTATTAATTGATTTTGCAATTAAAGAGGCACTCTGTAGAACGGTTAATGAAGGTAATGTATTTTTTATGATAGATGAATTTAAATTACTTCCTAATTTGCAACATATAGACGATGGAGTGAATTTTGGACGAAGTCTTGGAGCTAAATTTGCGATAGGTATACAGAATATTGATCAAGTTATGGAGGCATATGGTGAAAATCTTGCAAGAAGTATTCTTTCAGGTTTTTCTACGAACATTGCCTTTCGAGTAAATGATGTAAATTCCAGAGAATTTATTAAAAATCTTTTTGGAAGGAATATAAAAATTCAAAGTTATCTTTCTACCATCCAATCAAGAGGACTTTCAGAGCAAATTAGAGAGGGATATGTTGTGGAAGATGCAGATATTACCAAGTTACAAATTGGAGAAGCTATTATTGGAACAATGGGTTGCTCTCCTTTTCGATTTCGGTTTAGAGAGTATCAATCTGGATTTTTCGCAAAGTGTAGATAGAGTATATATATAAATATGAGGAGGGAAAGTACGAATGAAATGCAGACATTGTGGGGCACAGTTATCAGAAACTGCAAAGTTTTGTGGTGTTTGTGGTAGTAAAGTGGAAAGAGAAACAGTAAAACAAGATGGAAACAGTACAATACGAGGTGAAAATTATAATTCAGAGAAAGAAAATGAGAAAAATAAAAAGAATACAGGTGGAAAGAAGGGAATACTTTCGGTTATACTGTTATTATGTGTAATAGTAGCAGGAGCAGGCTTCTTTTATTGTAAAAATAAAGGCGAAGTTACAAGTTTTACTGATGGGGAAAAAAGCAAAAATGCTACTGTAAAAGAATATGAAGATTCTGTAAATGGAGCAAATAATTCTTTTAGTACATATTATGATGGATATATTTATTATAAAATAGGAGCTTATCTGTGTCGGCAAAAAACAGGAGAAGATGATGGAGGAGCGATAATATATTCTTTAAAAGATGAAGATGCTGCTTTTATTATAATGGATGGGAAATTATATATAAATTATCAAGACAAGACAGATAATTTATACAAATTAATTAAAGTAGATTTGCCTACAGATGTAACAATTCTTTCCCAGAACCAGGAAGAAAGCTATCTTTATACAGAAGATGAAATGGTTTATTATTGTACATGGAATTCTGAAGAAAATGTTGAAAAAGGACGCGTAGAAATAATAAATAAACAAGGGAAAAAGACAAAGCTTTTTGATTTTCCCAAAGAGTATATGCAGAGTGCATATTATATGATGGATAGGCGTTATGTGTATTATTATGCAGAAGGTGGAATTAAAAGAATTGATATTACGCAGAAAAATTGTAATCCAGAACTTGTATTAGAAGAAACAAAGAATCAGCAAGTTCCAGATGATTTCCATCCATATAATGACAAAATTTATTACAGAGATGTTTATAGTGATGATCCGACATGGTATGAATATGACATAAAGACAAAAACGAAAAAAGAAATTTTGACAGAATCCATGTTTGAAGAGGAGGGCGGAGAGTTCAGAATAGAAAATTTCAGAGGAGACTATGCGTATGTTGAGAGAGACAGTCAATATGATGAGGATATGGGAGATATATATAGATTAAATTTAAAAACGGGTCAGTTAGAATGGGTTACAGAAAGTTACTATGATTCTAATTGGGATATTTGCCAAAATTATATTGTATTTACGACATATAATGATAGTGATGATGGAACAGAGATAAAATTTAAAAATGTTCTTGAAGATATGTGAAGTCTCAGCAAGAAATACATGAGAAAGAGGAGAAATAAGGAAAAAGATAAAAGAACAATATAGAAGGGGAAATATATGAAAAAAAGAGCAAGAAAGATACAAGTATGGCTTGCCTGTGTATTTGCCGTGATCTTACTATGGAATCTTGGACAAGTGGAGGCAAAAGCCTCCACTGCCCAGGAGGATAATCTCGTTATCATTTATGGTGTCAATGCACAAGGCGAGGCAGAAATGGCGGGCAATGGATTGCTGATTTCAAGCAGCAAGGGGAATCCATATGTAGTCGCAACTGCCTCAAGCCATTGGGAGCAGATGGACAAATATTATGTAGAAGATCCGGCAGTAGAGCAACAGGAAATTAATTTTAAGGGAAATAAAGCAGAGGCAGGAGTTTCCGTTTTTCAGACAAATTTAAGTAAGGGAGGCTGTGAAAGTTCCGAGATAGCAGGATATGATAATTTAAGCCCATATCAGCTTGCCTCCGCAGAGGGAATTGATTTAAGTATAGAGTCAGATTCCATGTCAGATAAAGTAAGCAGTGAGACGACTATGATTGGTTCCGAATACAGCATGGTAAATGATCGAAGATTTGTAAAACTGGAAGAGGAACCTAGTGGAAACCTGATCGGCGGTCCGATTGTCCTTGATGATGGCCGGGTAGCAGGAATCCAGGTAAACATGGATGATGGATATTACTGGTTTCTGACAATGGATGAAGTCGTAGATATTTTACAGGAAAACAGCGATGGAGAAATCGGCGGGACTCCGATGGATGACAGTAAGATTTTCCTGTACATGATACCAGTATTTGCAGTCGTATTTCTTTTATCAGCGATATTATATTCTTCTTCCGAAAAGAAGAGAATCGCGGCAGGCAAAAAAGAATTTGCCAATGTTCTTGTTCTTGGAGGAGAAAGCGGCTTACAGCTTCGAGGAATCGGCGGTCATTTTAATGACATAAAGTTCCCATTAGAGGGTAAGATTATTTTTGGAAGAGACTCCGCACAATGTTCAGCGGTGTATCCAAAAGAAGTGAAAGGAATCAGCCGTTTACATTGCAGTGTGGAAATAAAGAATGGAAAAGTTCTTCTGATGGATTTAGGTTCTACCTATGGAACATTTCTTTCGGATGGTAAGAAATTAGAACCAAATAAGCCGTATTATCTAAATTATGGACAATCTTTCTATTTAGTAGATCCGGCAAACACATTTCGTATTGTTTAAATCAGAAGGAAAGAGGTGAAAAGAAATGAATACGACTTTTTTTCAGAAAGCTTCAGAAAATAAAAGGAGTATCAGTTGGGGAGATATTTTTTCTGATGTCTGGAAGAAACATCGAAAAGATCAGAGAACAGCACTCCTCACGAAAGGAATGGGGTCACATATTCCAGCGCCAAACCGAATGCTTTCCGACTGGCAAAAACCATGGCTGTTTGCCCGTGTATTAATCGCAGGTCTGGTATTATCTGTATTAATTGGAATAAGCTGCGTTATCTTTCCGGGCTATGGAATGCTTCTCATGTTATGTCTGCTTCCTGCTTTTGTAGTGCCATTATCTGTAATGTTATTTTACTGGGAAATGAATATTCCGGGGAACATTTCTATCTATGAAGCATTATTATTAACACTTTTAGGAGGCTGTCTGTCACTTACAGTAACCGGCATTATGAGAACCGTCTTTCCGGGAATCTCAGAAATTGCTTTCCTTGCGGGTCCACTTCCAGAAGAACTGGCAAAATGCCTGATCGTGACAATATTCCTCTGCCGGAAAAAATATAATTACGGACTGCAGGGAATTTTAATTGGCGGCGCAGTTGGCGTGGGCTTCTCCGCTATGGAATCCGCTGGTTACGCATTACAGATTTTTGATATTGGAATCCAAAATGCGATGGGCACAAATATCATTATTCGCTCTATGGCAGACATTTTAGTGCGAAGAGGAGTCCTTGCTATCGGAGGCCACGTTGTATGGGCAGCTCTCTATGGCGGCGCTCTGGCTCTGATTAAGGGAAAAGGAAAAATGTCACCGAAATGTTTTGCCAATAGTTTATTCTGGCTGACATTCAGTGCAGCATTTCTCTTACATACCGCCTGGAACTTCAGTGCTTCCTATCTCGCAGGCAAGCTGCCAGATTCCCTTGTGGCATCTTTAGTAAAATTTGAAGCAGGAACAGTAACACAGTGGGTAAAATATATCGTATTGATCATACTTGCCTGGCTCTTACTTTTCTACATTATGAAAAAGTCAATCCGTCAGATGGTCAGCGTTGATGAAATGTATCATAATGCAGCCAACAGCGCAGAGGCAGTTATTCAGGGAGTATCTGGATTATTGAACGGAAAAACATATATGCTCACAGCAGGAACACCACTTATTTTTGGACGAAGAACAGAAAAATGTAACGTCCTTTTCAAAAATGAGACAAAAGGAATCAGTAGTATTCACTGCAAAATCAAATGGTATAACGGAAAAGTTCTGATAAAAGACCTTGGTTCAACATATGGTACATGGCTTAACGAGGGAACACGCCTGGAACCAAACAAATATTATGAACTGCCAGATCAGGGAGTATTTTATCTGGGATCAAAGGAAAATATGTTTTTTATGGGGATGAAATAAAAAGAGAATATCTTTATCAGACAGGAGGCACACCATGATACAAACCGAACCCCATCATCTCAGGATGGGCACCAGACTAAACAACAGATATCTTATTCAGGGAGTTCTTGGAGAGGGTGGCTTTGGCATTACTTATGTCGGCATGGACGAGGTATTGTGCCAGAAGGTAGCCGTCAAAGAATTCTTTCCGAGGGGAGCGATTACGAGGAATAATCAGCAGACCAACGAGGTAGTATCCGTTTACGGAACGAAAGCCGCGAATTTCCATCAGGGAGAGGAGAAGTTCCTTCAGGAGGCCCGGACGCTTGCACAGTTTAACAATGTAGCTGGAGTTGTGCGGGTGCAGGATTTCTTCCGGGAAAATGGAACGGCATATATTGTGATGGAGTATTTGGAGGGAATTACTTTAAAGCAGTATTTGCAGACGTATGGACCAATCAGTGTCGAAGAGATGCAGAATATATTTGCTCCTATATTGGAGGCGTTAGATAAGATTCACCAAAATGGAGTGATTCACAGGGATATCAGCCCGGACAATATTATGTGTCTGCCGGAAGGCGAAGCGAAGCTGATGGACTTTGGAGCGGCGAGGGATTATACGGATTATAGTGCAGAAGGCTTGTCTGTCATTTTAAAGATGGGATTTGCCCCGATTGAGCAATACGATTCTCACGGAAAACAGGGGCCGTGGACGGACATTTATGCACTGGGAGCGACAATGTACCAATGCCTTACAGGAAGAAAGCCGGATGATGCAACGAAAAGAAGCTTGGAGGACACACTGGTTAGTCCGTCAATGCTTGGTGTACGCATTGCCCCACCTGTAGAATATGCCATTATGAGAGCTTTACAGATTCGGCCTGCTGACCGCTATCGGAATCTCGGGGAATTTTGCGAAGATTTATATAGCGTGGTATCTGACAATACTGTATCTGTTAATATGAATACATTTACCCAGCCAGCAGGGAGTTATGATTGGGGAAGTCCTTCAGGAACGTCCAGTCAGAGCAGGCAACAAGGATATCCGGATGTGCCGCCATACACTCCGCCGCCGGTAAAGACAAAGAATTCTACCCCGCTTATCGTAGCTCTTTGCTGTACATTAACTGCTGTGATTATGATTGGGATAGGCGTTGTATTATTTACAAATTCAAAGAATAGCCAGACGGCCGGAAATAGAGCAACGGCAGAATCGGGGAAAGAAGCGGAAAAAGTGGCAGAAAATACTACTGCGGCAACACAGAGTACAACAGAAAGTAAAGCACAAGATACGCAGCAAAGTACAACCGAGCAGCAGGCGGCTGCGACACAGACAGCGAGCACAACAGAAGATACTGTGGATACCCAGGCTGTCGGAGCGGATGGCAATGAGGAAATATTTGAAGATACCGATGCTTCTGCGGACTACAGCGAATGTCTCAGCCTTGATAATTATACATACTTGGAAAGTCCTGATGGAGATTATACATTCTATTATCCGCAAAATGTTTATAATTACGCATATTATGACGGAGACAGTTGTATTTTTACCTCTGATGATGAAAATGACACGGTGAAGTTTATCCGTAAAGATAATACATCAGGAAGCCCGGCACAGGGAATGGAAAATCTATATAATTCCTATACGAATCTGTCTCAAAAAGAAAAGATTTTATTCCGAGAGGAAACGGACGAACGTGGATTTGCCCGAGGCGTATTAAGTGGAATCACAGACAACCAGAATGTATATGCATCTATCGCAGCAAATGATGACTATGTATATATCATGGAGGTATGCACCAGTTTTCAGCATGATTCTACGAAATCAACATGGGTAGAATATTATATAGACTGTATGTATCGGTATTGTAGTTTCAGCAGGAGAGTCGGTGATCCGAGAAGCTATGATGAGTATATGGAAGATCAGTAAGCGGAATTGACGATGAAGCGGCATGATTAGTGTATTTGGAGGAAATATGAAAAAAGAAAAAACTAATAATAGCAGTAGTAATCATTTGCTGTGTAATTGGTGCAGATTTTATATATTGGGTCTCTCTGTGTTTTATTTTTGCCTTGGAACAATAGCCCGACAGCCCCGATCCAGAAATATAAGAAGCAATTTTCGGTAATTCCGATATCGGGTAGTTCACACAAGGTTGATGAAATCTGAAAACGCTCAAAAAAAAATAATAGAATAAGGTGTCATATAATTCAGGAAAGAAATTAATTCATACCATTTCTTTCCTGAATTTTTTGTCGGGATATATCTAAAGATGTAGATTTGAAACTAAAACCAGTCGGGAAATGTCTATTTTCGGAGGTGATATTGCAATAGAGGACAGAAACCATATAATGAAGTTAATGAGAGAGGACGGGAGGAAGCCAGTACCGGTAAACCATCAATGGTCAGGAGATCATAACATCCAAACACCGGTGAATAATCAGTGGCCAGGGAATCAGAGCACCTCTATGTATTTATCTGGTGATAAATATGGTGATTATCGGCGGCATAATGTCAGCAATGTTTAACTTATCTTTACAGTGGGGAATGTTATCCGGATTTTTTGTTTATCTGGCAACGATTTCAATTGCCTTGTCTCCAATCGGGGAATTTATCGTAAGATTCCAGACCGGCTGTAAAAAGATAAAAGACCCGGAAGTTATGAACCGTTTAGAACCGTTATTCTATGAGGTATATCAGAAAGCGAAGATGCAGGAACCACTGATTTCTGATTCTGTAAGATTATACATGAATGAGGATGAGTCAGAGAATGCATTTGCGACAGGACGAAGAACCATCTGTGTGACAAGAGGACTTTTAAATCTTTCGGATGAAGCAATAAAAGCGACTCTGGGACATGAATTTGGACATCTTGCACATAAAGATACAGACCGGTGTCTTCTTGTAGTTCTTGGCAATACAGCAATTTCCGGGATTTGTGTGTTTATCGAAATGATTGCATTATTTTTCAATATCGTTTCTACGGTGATGTCCATATTTACAAGAAATGAAGACAGTTTTTTCGTAGCGATGTTTGGCATATTTTCCAGCGTAGTAATGCTTGGTATTGTCCGCTGCTCTTTTGCAGGAGGTAGCTATAAACCAAGAAGCCATGAGCTGTTTTTGAAGGACGATATGGGGGAGAAGAAATAGAGTGAGTATGGGAGGAAGTTGCATATGAGATGTAGACAATGTGGAGCAGAGATTTCTGAGAATGCCAAGTTCTGTGGAGTATGTGGAAAAAAGGTCGAAAAAGAAGTTGTACAACCACAACAGGAAGAAAAGAAAAACGTTAAAGTAGAAAAGAATCAAAATACTGGGAAAAAATCAAAAGGAGGAATTGCTGCTCTGCTGATTATCCTATGTATCTGTGTTGCCATTACAGGATTTATCATTGGACGGAAAAAAGAAACGGCATCTTCGGATAGTGGGAATTCAGTGATAAGTAAAATAAAAGGAGAAAAAAGGAAGAGGATATCAATGGCGCATGGAATGAGTTCAGTCAATATTATAAAGGATATGTTTACTATATAAAACAACTGGCTTTATATGAGAATGAACTGTATCGTCAAAAGGTAGATGGGGGAGAACTTGTTGGCGATGAAGAAGAAGTGTGGTATGCCCCATACTCAGAGATTAGAAGTTTTTATATATATAATGATCAAATTTACTTTGCTTGTAACTGCTACGGGGAGTCTGAAGATTCATCAGAATATGAATGGGATATATATACAGTAAATTGTAATGGGGATGATTCAGAGCTTCTATATCATGCACAGAATTATGCAACGATGCGAATGTATGGAGAAAATTTATATTGCCTTGAAGAAACAGATGAAGAAAATTATTACATAGAAAAAGTAACAACAAAAGGTGAAGCTACCAAAATGTTTGATGTACCAGAAGAGTATATGAATATGTATATGAGGTGGTATGGAAAGTATTTGTACAGTCTGGATGGCGATGAAATTACCCGAATTGATGTTACAAAACAAAAATGTGTTAAGGAAGTGGCAGTAAAAAAAGAAGTAGCTGAAAACATTGTAGCTGATTATATGGTAAGTGGAAATAAAATTTATTATACAGATGCATCACAAGATGGGGGTGAGTATGGCTACCGGAACTGGTATGAATACAATATGGATACAAAGAAGAAACGGGAAATTCTCAGGGAAGATATGTTTCCATATTCCGGGGATTCATTTTATATCGAAAACTGTGTTGGGGATAATCTTTATGTAGTCAGAAGTGATTCGGATGGTGCTGGCGGACAAAAAATGTATCGCTTAAACTTAAAAGATAATAAATTGACATTTATACGGAGCAGAGATACGGAGTATTCAGATGAATGGGAGGTTTGCGGAGAATACATTGTAAACAGATGGGAAAATGATGATGGAGAGACGGGAGTAACTATTTTTCCGATGGAGAAATAATTATTAAAAATAATTAGGATATTAATTTTATGACAAGAGGAGGAAAAGAAGATGGGATTTTGTACACAGTGTGGGAATCAGATTCCAAATACTGAAAAGAATTGTCATTATTGTGGTGCGGTAAACGAGGGATATGTTCCGCCCAAAGTAGAGCCAAAGCAGGCAGCGCAAGATTACAATGCCAGACAGGAAAATCATATGGAAGCGCAAAAGTTTGCCGGACTAAAATATGCAGAGGGAGAGGTAGAAGTACGGACGTATCTTTGCAGTGACATTTACAGTCCATCCAGCAAGGGCTATCTGACAGTCACAAACAAAAGAGTGATTTTTCAGGGAATGTCCTCTGGAAGCAGAGTAAATCAGGAAACATGGTTAGATGGAGTTTCCGGCATTGATGCTTTTTACGGAAAGGATATTAACACATCAAAGATAATCCGAAGCATTGTCCTGATGATCATCGGCTTAATTGTAATGATGGCCGGTTCGTCAAGTGCATCCTATGATGGCATGGGAGGTGGTTCTGGCTCAGGAATCTCCCTGATCATCGGATTACTGTTCTTAGGAATTGGAATCTTACAGTTAGTATTAGCATTTCAGAATTGTTTTATCTTAAGTATCTATTCCTCAAAGACGATTGGCTGTAGCATTTCTATTGGAAGCGCACCACAAAATATGATTGGAAATGGTGCCCTTTATACATTGAAAAGCCGCCCGACAGTAGATACAGACCGCATGATTAATGAATTAGGCGCATTAATTCAGGACCTGCAGACATACGGGAATCAGGCAGTTGTAAAGTGGAAAAAGAGGTAAAGAATAGAGTGTGTTTGAGAAATCATTTCTGCAAGTTACCTGTTAATTTGCAGAAAGGCTGTTCAGGCATGCTCTTATATTGCTTTCGTGGCAGCTTTTTGTTTTCTATCTGCGTTTGTATGGAGACAAAGCAATGGAAGTAAAAGGATATACAGAAAAAATAAGGAGAATAGGGAAAAATGAAAAAACAAAAACTAATAGTGGCAGCAGTGCTTATCTGGGGTATTATATTATGTATATGGGGAGCCAACATACTTCATAATTCTTCAAAGCAGGAAGAGACTGTGTCATCAGAGGAAAGCAGCACGACAAGTACGACAGCATACCAGACAGAGACAACAACGCAGACAACAACACAGGCAGATACCGAAGAAGACTATTTTGAGGAAGACACCGAAGAAGAAGTACAGATAGAGAATGCAGTAAAAGAATTAGTGAAAGACGCAGGCAAGACATCTCCGGAAGGTGAGAAGGCAGTACAATGTTATATAAGATTTTTACAAGATGATTATGCAAAGTACTATGATATCGCAGACATTGACGGAGACGGAATCCCTGAATTCTTTGTTTTAAATCCGAACAGTAGTGCCGCCATGTACAGGTATAACGCCAAAAAGGATAAAGTGAAAAAGCTCCACAGCTATCAATTAGGACGAGCCAGCGTAATGTATTATTCAAAAGAAAAGCATCAGGTTGTTTTCGTAACAGCAGATACCGGTGGCGGGGAATTTGACACTCATGAATATACAGACGGAGAATTAAACAAGATAGAAACATTAGTATTTCACAACGGAAAGCATGATGAAGAAGGCTACCTTTATAATGGAGAGAAAATCTCTATGGAGGAGGGAGATAACTATATTGAAAACTTACGGGAACACTATCAGTCATTGAGAGGAAAAGGTAGAAAGTGAAAAGGTAGAAAGTATGGAAGAAAACTTATATTGCTTGCGAAAGGGAACCAGACTCATCGGCCGGTATACTATTGAGAAAGTATTAGGTCAGGGAGGATTTGGCATCACCTATCTTGGTATGGATGAACTGCATAAGAAGAAAGTCGCCATCAAAGAATTCTTCCCACAGGGAATCGTGACAAGGAATATCGAGTATGAAGATACCGTAACAGTCACCTTAGTTGGGGAAAAAGAGAACTATGATAAAGGAAAAGAGAGATTCTTAAAAGAAGCACAAACAATGGCAATGTTCAGCAAAGATAAGGGAATCGTTAAGGCGTTAGACTTTTTCGAGATAAACAACACAGCCTACATTGTCATGGAGTACTTAGAGGGAGTTACTTTAAAGCAGTATTTAAGAGAAAACAAAAGAATCGATGCCGAAGATTTAGTGGAATTGCTCGTACCATTAATCGAAGCACTTGACGAAATACATAGCCAGGGAATGATTCACCGAGATATCAGCCCAGACAATATCATGGTACTTCCAGATGGCAGAATAAAATTAATGGACTTTGGAGCGGCAAGAGACTATACAGAATTTGGAGAAAAAAGCCTTTCCATTGTTCTAAAACCGGGATATGCACCACCAGAACAATATCAGACACATGGAATACAGGGACCGTGGACCGATATCTATGCCCTCTGCGCCACTATGTATAAGTGTATCACCGGAGAGAATCCACCAGATGCGATAGATCGATTAGTAGACGATTACCTTAAAAAGATATCCGAATTTGGCATCGCCATTCCACCGCAGGAAGAGGCGGCTATTATAAAGGGAATGAGCGTGTCCGCGAAAGACAGGTATCAGAATATCAAGGATTTTTGTGAAGATTTATACGGTGCTTATGAAGAAAGACCTGTGCCTGAAAATAAAGAGAGCGAAGTAGAGATTGAAACTAGCAGCGAGATAAAAGTAACAGAAATAGCTGAACAACAGAAATCGCAATATATACTTCGTAATCCTAAAGTAGAAGATGATTCTTCCACAGAATCGGGGAAAAAAGTAACTTGGAACTGCCTGTGGTTTGGAAGTTACCCTCAGAGTCAGATTACAGCAGAAGATGGAGAAATCTATACTATTTTAACTAATATAGACAATTGGAATAAAAATGGGGACGTGATAATAGAAAATACTAAATATCATAAGACAGAAAAAGATTATTTTAAGTATGAGCCAATTAAGTGGAGGGTATTACAATCTGAAAACGGAGAAGCCTTTTTATTGTCCGATGTTATTTTGGATAAGCAACTCTATAATGAAAACGATAAATATGTTACATGGGAAAAAAGTTCACTAAGAGCATGGCTAAATAAGAAATTTATAAAGAGAGCCTTCATTGATGAAGAAAGAGAAAAAATTAATATAACAGAGATAATAAATCAAGATAATCCAGTTTATGGAACAGAAGGCGGAAATAATACTTTTGATAAAATATTTTTATTGTCTTTATCGGAAGTAAGTGAACAACAGGATGGTGAAAAATATGGATTTCTGGATGACGAGATAAGGGCATGCGGAAAGAGTGATTTTTCTAAAACAGGAAGTTGGTGGTGGCTCCGCTCGCCGGGCTATGCGAGCGATAGTGCAGCCGTAGTGAGTAGTCGTGGCTGGGTCGCCAGGAGTGGCCGTGATGTCTACTATTTTTATGACGGGGTGCGTCCCGCTTTGCACCTGAATCTTTCCTCCCCCCACATCTTCTCCTACGCAGGAACCGTCTCCTCCGACGGAACTAAGAACGAAGTCCCTTACAACACCAGAACCAGACTTGTTCAAAAATAAAGAAGGCAACAGCCAGAATATAAACATCTATCCCATAACAACAAACAATCCAACCAAGAAAGGAGAAATCCATGAAAAAAACAAAACGACTCATCACAATCCTAACCCTGTTAATCGCCGCAATATTCTTTATCAACTCCGCCAATCTCCCAGCCGGAACCGTACAGGCAGCCTCAAAAGGAACATATCGCGCTATCTTGCAGGCATACAGGAAAAATGATTACCGCAAGGTACAAAGACTTAGCAAAAAACTTCCGAAAAAGGCAAATGAAAAGTGTGCCAGAAAACTAAATGCCAAGTACAGAAAGGCTGCGAAAAAAGTCACTGGGAAAATGAGAAAATGGAACGGTGTGGAAAATTATATACCAGGCCTCCATTGGTACGCATTTAGCGATATTAATAAAAATGGAAAGCCAGAATTGATTGTAAAGTATGGTTGTGCAGAGACAGATGCTATAATATGGGTGTACGAGTATAAAGGTGGAAAATATAAAAAAGCCAAGGGTGCTGTTTACGAAACCTGGTATCCATCCTTATATAACTATACAAGTGGAAATGGACTCGTTTTACAGGAAAGAGGGATTTCAGAAGATTACTGCGAAACGGTTACACTGGTCACATTAAGCAAAGGCCGTATTAAGGCAAAGATTATAAGGGATCGTTATTTTAATTCTCCAAAACAGAAAACGACAATGCCATGCCAGATTAAAATATATATACGATAAAGAGGGAAGAAAATATACTAACACACAATTTACTACTTGAAAGAAAAAATTTCCAATTTGTTTCATTGAAAATATACCAGACAAAGGAAATAAAATTACAGTAGTGATAACCTCTTTAAGAAAGGAAAAAGTATGGAAGAAAACTTATATTGCCTGCGAAAGGGAACCAGACTCATCGGCCGGTATACTGTTGAGGGAGTATTAGGCCAGGGCGGATTTGGCATCACCTATCTTGGCATGGATGAACTGCATAAGAAGAAAGTCGCCATCAAAGAATTTTTCCCACAGGGAATCGTGACGAGGAATATCGAGTATGAAGATACCGTAACAGTCACCTTAGTTGGGGAAAAAGAGAACTATGATAAAGGAAAAGAGAGATTCTTAAAAGAAGCACAAACAATGGCAATGTTCAGCAAAGATAAGGGAATCGTTAAGGCGTTAGACTTTTTCGAGATAAACAACACAGCCTACATTGTCATGGAGTACTTAGAGGGAGTTACTTTAAAGCAGTATTTAAGAGAAAATGAAAGAATCGATGCTGAAGATTTAGTGGAATTACTCGTACCATTAATTGAAGCACTTGACGAAATCCACAGTCAGGGCTTAATCCACCGTGACATCAGTCCGGATAACATCATGGTACTGCCGGATGGCAGAATAAAGTTAATGGACTTTGGAGCGGCAAGAGACTACACCGAATTCGGAGAAAAAAGCCTTTCCATCGTACTAAAACCGGGATATGCCCCACCAGAACAGTATCAGACTCATGGAGTACAGGGACCGTGGACAGATATCTACGCCCTCTGCGCCACTATGTATAAGTGTATCACCGGAGAGAATCCACCAGATGCGATAGATCGATTAGTAGACGATCATCTTAAAAAAATATCTGCATTCGGAATTTCTGTTTTACCGCAGATAGAAGAAGCAATCATAAAAGGAATGAGCGTTGCGGCAAAAGACCGATATCAGAATGTTGGGGACTTCTGTGAGGACTTGTATGGTGGATATGAGGAAAACAGTGAACCAGAAGCGGAAGAAAGTCAGAGTCAGGTAGAACCTGAAACAGCAGAACAGAGTGTTGAAGATAAGGCGGATATGCTGAAAGATGAAGTTCCACAAGAAAAATACTCCACAACAGAAGCCGTTCTGGAAAATGAAAATTTAATATCTGAGGAACTTTCAGAAAATGCAGGCTTAACATCCGAAGAAAATGAAGCGGAGGCTGGAATAGAGCCAGAAACGAATAATGCAGGTAATAAAGTGCAGGAACAGATTCTGGAAAAAGAGAAAGAAAAGTCTACTGAAATATCAGAGGATACGGCGAAAACAGTAAGTGATAATAAAGCAAGAGAAAACCAAGAAAGAAATAATACTCAGACGGAAACGACAAAGAAACAGAATTCAACAAAAAAGCCGAAGATATTTGCAGGAGCAGCGGTTATTCTGATAGCACTTCTTATATTTGCAGGAATAAAAATGTCGGGAGAAAAGAAAATAGAATTGGGAACGGACCCGTTTTCTTATAAGATTGAGATTGAAAATCAGGTATATGCTTTCCCAACAAAGGTATCTGCTTTCACTGATAACGGATGGAAAGTTGATTCAAAGGCAAATACTTCAGATGAATGGATATTTTTACAAAAAGATGGAAAGGAAATAGAAATATCAGTAAATGACGATTATGAGATAAAACTGGGAAAAAGTAAGGTTGATGGTGTATATGTTTATGCAGAAGATAATCCGGAAATAAAACTTCCGGGAGGAATTACAATGAATAGTACATCTAATGACCTGATGAAATGGGCTGGTAATAAGTTTGAGTATGATAAGGACACATCATATAGTGAAAGTTATTCTTATAATGGAGAAGATGGATATATAAATATTAGTATAGAAGAAGGAAAAGTTAGCTCTGTATCAATATGGACATATGAATAATTATTTGGATTTAAAGTATATTTAAAAGATATTTTGAATTATCCGATAATGAGACAGTTCATCTTGATTTAAAGGCAAATAAATTTTTTGTGAGCATGAAATAAGTTATAGAGACAAAATAAAGATAAAGAGAGGAGAAGCACTTATGAAAAATTCAGTAAAAAAGATAGTAAAAACAACAGCCATCTTATTATTAGCACTTATCTTTGCCGGTTCTCCCGCGATAAGCCCGATTACCAGTAAAACAACCATAGAAGCAGAAGCTTCTGCAAAGTCGGATAAAGCAGTAAAACAGGCAAGAAAATGCTACTACACGACTCAGAGAAACCTAAAAAAATATAAACGGATTCGTAGTTCAGGCTGCACGGATTACTGGAACAAGAAACATCTGGCATTATCTGTGATTAAACCAGCGAAGGACAACTTCCTTGCTATTTCAGGAACTACCTGTGAGTACTATTATTCAGGAAGAAAGCTTTCCTTTGCATTTGCCTATCAGAAGAAGGGAAGAAAGGTAAAGGAATACCGTGCTTATTATATGGGAGGTAAGTGTTACCGATACATTGGCCCGGATAAAAAAGTACATACCTATGGGTCAGGAAAGACGGAAAGCCGTATGCCGAAAATGGCACAGCAACTGTACTTTAAAGGAACCTATAATTTGCATTTTGTATATGATTAAGAAAAAGATAGTAAGAAGTTGGACACTTTTGACTTCTTACTATCTTCCTAACCTTTTGCTATAAAAGAAAATGATTATAGGGAAGGGAGAGAATGATGTCGAAAAAATATAAAAATAGTATCAGTCACTAAGAGGAGAAAGGTAAGCGTATGGAAGAAAATTTACATTGCCTGCGAAAGGGAACCAGACTCATAGGCCGATATACTATTGAGAAAGTATTAGGTCAGGGAGGCTTTGGTATCACCTATCTAGGCATCGATGAACTGCACGAGAAAAAAGTTGCCATTAAGGAATTTTTCCCACAGGGAATCGTAACGAGAAATATCGAGTATAAAGATACCGTAACGGTAACTTTTGTCGGGGAAAAAGATAACTACGAAAAAGGAAAAGAGCGATTCTTAAAAGAAGCCCGCACGATGGCAAAATTCAGTAAAGATGAGGGAATCGTCAAAGCTTTAGACTTCTTTGAGATAAACAATACTGCCTATATCGTCATGGAATATTTAGAGGGAATTACTTTAAAGCAGTATTTAAGAGAAAACAAAAGAATAGCACCAGAAGACTTGATAGAACTGCTCGTACCATTAATTGAATCCCTTGATGAGATACATAGCCAGGGAATGATTCACCGAGATATCAGCCCAGACAATATCATGGTACTCCCAGATGGCAGAATAAAATTAATGGACTTTGGAGCAGCAAGAGACTATACAGAATTTGGAGAAAAAAGCCTTTCCATCGTACTAAAACCGGGATATGCACCACCAGAACAATATCAGACACATGGAATACAAGGCCCGTGGACCGATATCTATGCCCTCTGCGCCACCATGTACAAATGTATCACAGGAGAAAATCCGCCCGATGCGATAGAGCGTGTGATGGACGATCACCTGAAAAAAATCTCCGCATTCGGAATTTCTGTTTTACCGCAGATAGAAGAAGCGATTATAAAAGGAATGAGCGTTGCGGCAAATGACAGATATCAGAATGTTGGGGACTTCTGTGAGGACTTGTATGGTGGATATGAGGAAAACAGTGTACCAGAAGCGGAAGAAAGTCAGAGTCAGGTAGAAACTGAATTAGCAGAACAGAGTGTTGAAGCTAAGGCGGATATATTGCAAGAAGAAGTTCCACAAGGAAAATACTCCACAACAGAAGCGGTTCTTGAAAGTGAAGATTTAATATCTAAGGAACTTTCAGAAAATGCAGGCTTAACATCCGAAGAAAATGAAGCGGAGGCTGGAATAGAGTCAGAAACGAATAATTCAGGTAATAAAGTACCGGAACAGATTCTGGAAAAAGAGAAGGCCTCAATAACTCCTGAAAAAGAGGGACAATCTGATAACAGGGCTAAAGAAGAAACGAAAAAAGTACAAAAAAAGAACAACTATTTTCCGCTAATTGTCGGAATACTAATTTTACTGGGGATAGCAGGTACTTTTGCGTATAATAAGTCTGTGTCGAAAAAAGGAACAACAGCTAAAGTCGAGAGTTCTTCGCAAGAGAAAGATAAAGAAGAAACAACATCTAAGGCCGAGAGTTCTTCGCAAAAGAAAGATAATAATCCAGATTATAAAATAGGGGAAACAATAGAATTTGGAAATTATCCACAGGACAAAGACGGAACAGAAAAGCCAATTGAATGGATCGTAATGAAAAATGAAGGAAACCAGATTCTCCTTCTTAGTAAGTATGTATTAGATGCAAAACCATATAATAAAGAATGGGAAGATGTCACAGTCACATGGGAGACAAGTGATATTCGGAAATGGTTAAATAATGAGTTTTATACAACTGCTTTCAATAAGACAGAAAAAGCAAAAATACAGACGTCTTTGATAAAAAATGAAGACAATTTGGAGTATGGAATAAGCGGAGGAAACGACACAGAGGATAAGGTGTTTCTATTAAGCGAGAAGGAAGCAGAAACATTATTTTCGAATGAAGAAGAAAGAATGGAAAAAGCAACAGAATATGCCAAAAAATCAGTAGTTTATGGTAATGAAGAAAAAGGAGTATGGTGGTGGCTCCGCTCGCCGGGCGGCTATAGCGAGAATGCGGCCGTAGTGGATAGGTATGGCTGGGTCGACAGGTATGGCTTTATTGTCTACATTAATGATGGCGGTGTGCGGCCCGCTTTGTATTTGAATCTCCAATCTTAAATCCTGCATTTTACCATTTCACAATATGTTTTAGCCAAAACTTTTATTTTACCAAACACAGTCCCAGAAAATTACAAGAAGGGAGCACACTATGAAAAAAACAAAACGAATTCTCATAACAGTCACCTTATTAATCGCAGCAGTATTTTTTATAAACTCAGCGAACCTGCCTGCCGGTAACGTACAGGCGGCATCCAAAGGTACATACCGTGCCATTTTGCAGGCATACAAAAGGAATGATTATCGTAAAGTGCAAAGACTCAGCAAAACATTACCGAAAAACGCAAATGAAAAGTGTGCCAGAAAGCTAAATGCCAAATACAGAAAGGCGGCGAAAAAGGTAACGGGTAAGATGAGAAAATGGAGAGGTATGGAAAATTATATACCGGGTATACAGTGGTATGCCTTTAGCGATATTAATAAAAATGGAAAGCCCGAGTTAATTGTAAAGTATGGAGGCGTAGAGACAGATTGCAGTATATGGGTATATGAATATAAAGGAGGAAAGTATAAGAAGGCAAAAGGTGCTATTTATGATACATGGCATCCATCTTTACACAATTATACGAGCGGAAATGGTCTGGTTTTACAGGAAAGACCTATTTCAGAATATGATTGTGAGAGTGTCACTCTTGTTACGTTAAGCAAGGGACGTATTAAAAGAAAGATTGTCCGAGAACGATATCTTTCTTTCGGAAAACAGAGAACGACTATGCCGTGTAAGATTAAAACATATACACCATAAAGAGAAAGCGAGGAAAAACAATGAAACAAACAAAACGAATCATCATGACCCTTACCCTGTTAATTGCAGCAGTATTTTTTATGAACTCAGCGAACCTTCCGGCAGGAAATGTACAGGCAGCTTCCACATCTTCCATGAAGAAAGCCTATAAAAAGTACCTTACCAAAAGTGTAAGCGGAAAAAAGTATTACAAAGTAGTAAATATCGGTGACCGAAATAAGCCGGTTTTATTAATCGGAACTTATAAAGGTTTCGGAAAAGGCACTTACACAGGCTGTAATGTTTACTATTATAAGAGTGGAAAAGTAAGAAAAGTAGGCAGCCTGAGCGATGGCAGAGACATTGCTCTCTATACAAAGAAAGGTCAGAATTATATCAATAGTGGTCTTTCCGATGAAGCACTTTATTTATGTGTAAAAGATGGAAAGTCCTATTTATGTGCATATTACAACAGCCACAATTGGAAAATCGACCCGGATGATAAATACGAAAAATGCGTCATTAAAAAAGGTGGAAAAGTCATTAAAAATTATGGCTATATGGATTCCAGACAGTATAATACAGCAAAAAACAGCTACCGCTATAAAAGTACAGTAAAGTTTGTTAAAAATACGAGAGCAAACCGAAAGAGAATATAAATAGTTCAATAGCTGTGGAGCAGTTGAAAAGGCTTTCCACAAAATGTGAGTTACATCTTGCGGAAAGCCTTTTTTAAAAACAATCGGGAGGGAGTTAATATGATGAAAAAATCTATAAAAAACGTAATAAAAACCTTATGTCTCATTATGACCCTGTTATTCCTTTGCCAGATAAACGTAGTCCCTGAAATTCAGGGAACAGTAAACGTAGAAGCTGCATCTCGTAAAACAAAGAAAAATGCGATGAATGCGTACAAAAAGATGATGTTAAAAAATGTAAAATGGAGTAATGATTATTATGCCCGCTCAAAAGAGCTTTATTTTGCCTGTATAGATATTAATAAAGATGGGGTAAAAGAATTAATTCTTTACTATATGGATTCTCCGCATGCGTATGGATGGAATCGTATTTATACATATACAGGCGGTCGCGTTAAATCATTGGGACAATTTACCTCTGTATCAATCTGTACAAACAAAAAGTATTTTACGGATTCTTATATGAATGGTGGAACAGGCAGGAAGTATTTTTACCAGCTTGGAAAGAATGGAAAAAAGATCAAAATTGCAGAATATACATATGCTGATCATAAACCATATGGAGTTTCTGGTTCTGTGACAAGAAAACATGAGAATGGATATCCATATTACTATTACAATTGTAAGGTAAATGGAAAGCGTGTCAGTTATAATGCGTGCATGAAAAAGGTAAAAGCTTTAAAAAGAGGTGCAAAATACAGTTCAGGTAATTATCATAAGAATACCGCTGCCAACAGAAAAAAATTTATAAAATAATATAGTATAATCCAATGGAGAACAATCAGTAATCTATTTTGACTATCATTTGTTTATAGGTGAAGTACTCGGTAATTCAATTGTCGAGTGTTTCACAGGATAAACAAAGAAAGATAGCAATGAAAGGAGAGAAACTTATGGCAGTAATTGGCGCGGTTCTTGGAGATATTGCAGGTTCACAATTTGAATTCAACAGACCAGAGAATCTGGATTACAAACATTGCGAGTTATTTACAAGCAGATGCTCTTATACCGATGACACGATAATGACTCTGGCGGTGAAAAAAGCGATTTTAGAAAATGCAGATTTTACAAAAACAATGCGTGAAGTCGGACAACCTTATCCTTACTCAGGATATGGCGGAAGATTTTATGAGTGGATGTACGGTGAAAATCCGAAGCCATATAATAGCTTTGGAAACGGCTCAGCAATGAGAGTTTCTTTTGTTGGAGAACATTTTGATGCATTAGAAGATGTAATATCTATGGCAGAAAAATCTGCGGAAGTGACACATAATCATCCAGAAGGAATCAAAGGTGCCGTAGTAACGGCTGTCTGTATCTGGATGGCCCGTCACGGAAAAACAAAAGAAGATATTTTCCAGTATGTATTAGAACAATATCCAGCAGAAAAATATGAATACAGCATTGCTGTCCCTCTTGATGAATTGGAGAAAATATATCAGTGGAACGAGACTTGTATGGGAAGTGTACCGGCAGCAATGCGCTGCTTTTACGAAAGCGACTCCTACGAGAGCTTCCTCCGCAATGTATTCCGCTTAAAATGCGATAGCGACACCCTCGCAGCAATCGGCGGAGCCGTAGCAGAAGAATACTATGGGTGGACTGGGTTCTATAATGAAGATGAACTGCTCAAAAAATATCTTGATGCAAACTTATACAACTTAGTAAAACTTTGATTTGCCGCAGGCAAGGGAGACGCCACCAGAAAGAGAAATAACCTATATTTGTGACTTTCGTCGCTGCAGGCTGAATGTTCGCTTAATCGCTCGCATCCAACCTTTGCTCCCAGGCCACAAATATAGATTATTTCTCTTTCTGGTGGCTGTCTTTGGCTGTAGAAGTAAAATCAGAATCTTACTGTTATAAGATTTGAGTATTTATTAGCAGATTGTTGCTTTCCGAGAAATCAGATATTAAAGTTTTGCACACAAGCTATTATTATAATATCACAGCAATTTTAAGACAATAAGTTAGAGTGTGTTTGAAAAATGCTTTCTGTAAATTAGGGCATACAGGTTGTAGGAATGATTTTTCAAAAACGCTAGTTTATAAGTGGCTAATGTCAAGATCGATATAATAGTGTAGCTAAAAATTAGCATATTTCTGTTAATTCAAAGGGATTGATAAATTGCTTCAAGTGTTAATCTTTTTGAAAAGTAATCTTCCCCAATTTCTATTTTTCTTGTTCCCATCCCCAAATCTTACAATATTAATTCTGATTTTGCTTCTCCATCCAAAGCACAGCACCCGAAGAGAGAAGATAACCTATATTTGTGGCCTTAGAACGAGGATTGAATGCGAGCGTGTAAGCGAACATTCAACCCACAGTGATAGAGTCACAAATATAGGTTATCTTCTCTCTTTGGGTGCGTCTTTTTGCCTGTGGCAAATCAGAAGTTATTAAATTTCACTCTGGGAAATAAGTGCAATGTCTGATATAATTTATAAAAGCATCAGCTTTAAAACATTGAAAAGTCAGGAGGAAATAAAATGGGAATCTATTTAAATGGAACAACTGCCTATACCCTGTACAAAAGCGAAACAGTAAAGCCATATTTTATAGATAAAACATCGATGCTAGAGCAATTATTTCCTTTAGTAAATGAAGGAAATAATTATATTTGCATTACCAGGCCTCGAAGATTTGGAAAAACAGTTACAGCAAATATGATAGCGGCATTTTTTTCTAAAGCAAAAAATGCGGAGGATATATTTGATAAATGCAAAATATCAGCAAATCCGATATGTACGAAATATCAAAACCAGTATTCGGTGATCCATATTTCATTTAATGATCTTCCCAAAAGATGTACTTCCTATGAAAAATATATTGATAGGATTGAAAACAGATTAATCAAAGATCTCCGGCTGGAATATCCAGATGTCGAAATCTCAGAGGACGAGGCGGTATGGGATGTTTTAAATGAAATATACGCTTATGATATTAATGCGAGATTTATATTTGTATTTGATGAATGGGATTTTATTTTCCATCAGGATTTTATCACAGAGCAGGACAAAAAAGATTATTTACTTTTTCTGCGTAATTTACTGAAAGATAGACCATATGTATTGCTTGCATATATTACAGGAATTCTTCCAATCGCAAAATATTCAAGCGGTTCAGAACTTAATATGTTTATGGAATATACGATGATTTCAGAAGAAAAATTTAGTGATGCTTTTGGATTCACAGACTCGGAAACAGATGAATTATACAAACGGTATGAAAAAAATACAAAGCACAAAAATGTGAGTCGTGAAGGATTACGCATCTGGTACAATGGCTATCATACTTTTCGGGGAGAAAGCGTGTATAATCCAAGATCAGTTGTATTTGCACTTACGAATAATAATCTTGCATCTTACTGGACAAGTTCAGGGCCATATGATGAGATTTATTATTATATTGAACATAATATAGATGATGTGCGGGATGATCTGGCATTGATGATATCAGGAGAAGCTGTTCCGGCCAAAATTCAGGAATACGCGGCAACTTCTATGAAACTTACTACAAGAGATGAAATTTTTTCTGCGATGGTAGTTTATGGATTTTTGAATTTTGAGAATGGAAAGGTCAGCATTCCAAATAAAGAACTGATGGATAAGTTTGCTGCAATGTTACGAAAAGAACCTTCTTTAGGATATGTGTATCGTCTTGCACACGAATCTGAAAGAATGCTTTATGCCACTTTGCATGGCGATACGAAAACAATGAATGAGATTCTCGAATATGTCCACAATACAGAAATTCCACTACTATCATATAATTACGAAACAGAACTTTCTGCTATTGTAAATTTGATTTATCTTGCAGCACGGGATCTATACCAAGTTGAACGTGAGGAAAAAGCAGGCATTGGATATGTTGATTTCATTTTCTATCCATATGATAAAACAGCAGATTGCCTTATACTGGAATTAAAAGTAGATCATACACCAGAAGAAGCCATCAAACAGATTATTGAAAAAAAGTACGCAATGAAGTTTCAAGGGAAAATTGGACAAAAACCGTTGTATACAGGAAGAATTCTTGCGGTTGGAATTAGCTATGATAAAAAGAACAAAGTACATGCATGTAAAGTTCAGGAACTTAAAAAATAGACGCTCCCAAAGAGAGCAGATACCCTATATTTGTGACTCTATCCCTGTGGGTTGAATGTTCGCTTAAAGGCTCTCATTCAATCCTCGCTCCAAGGCCACAAATATAGGGTATCTGTTCTTTTTGGGAGCTGTCTTTGGCTGTAGAAGTAAAATCAGAATTAATATTAAAGGATTTAGAGATTTATCAACAAGTTGCTTTTCGAGAAATAAGATATTAAAGTTTTGCACACAAGCCATTATTATAATATCATAGCAATTTTATGATAATAAATTAGAGCGTATTTGAAAAATGCTTTCTGCAAGATGTGCCTTACAATTTGCGGGAGATTTCGCCTGAATGAGGGCGGCGTAGCGGGCTATCTCAACTGAATGAAGGCAAAATATACCGTAAATTGAGGCGTGCAGATTGCTGGAATGATTTTTCAAACACACTTTAGGGCATGCAGGTTGTAGGAATGATTTTCCCGAAACGCTAGACCATAAATGACTAATGTCAAAATCAATATAATAGTGTAGCTAAAAATTAGTATTTTCCTGTTAATTCAAAAGGATTGATAAATTGCTTCAAGTGTCAATCTTTTTGAAAAGTAATCTTCCAAAATTTCTATTTTTCCTGTTCTCATCCCCAAATCTTTTTCAACGCATTTGTAGAATTTGGAGGGAGTAGACAGGCACTGTAAAAGTTTTTGTGCCGGATTTCTCAGAAAAAATTGAAAAGAAGGGGCTATTTTAAGCTTGAATTTTGTGACTTTGCGCTGTGGGATTCTGACTGTAACCTTGCGAGCTCGTTTTCGATGCCTTAGCAGGTCGAAAGAAGCTCCAGTGGAGGTTCCTTCGAGCCAAGGTTGTTCTATCAGGCAGAATGGAACGTTTAGCGCAACGGAACAAAATCAAGCTTAAAATAGCCCCTTCTTTTTGAAGTTATCTAGGGAAATCCGGCAAGAGATATATTCTACAATGGCGTCTCCCTGCCTGCGGCAATCAGAATTTACTGACTTTTTCGGACTATTATTCTAATTTGTTTCCTGCTATAATAGAGTCTCGAAATGCAGATATATGTGAGATGAGAGAGGTGGTATCGCATGAGATGCAAATTTTGTGGGACAACGCTGCCGGAACATGCAAAGTTTTGTCCAGGCTGCGGAAAAGAGATAGATAATGCTAGGGAACGACACGAGAGCAGAGAAGCCAGCAACATACCAGAAGATGCGTATTATACTAATACAAACAAAAAGAATTCTAAAAGAAAAAGAAGACATAAAAAAATATCTGTGAGATTCATTATTGTCTATTTGATCGTTGTTTTGACAGGAGGTTTTTGTCTTTACAGGATGGGATTTCCTGAGAAAGTTGTGGAGATGTTAAGTAAGCAGTCTTCGGTACCAGATTCGAAGAAAGAGATTTCGCAGAAGAGCGATAAGAAGAAAAATAATGAGAAAAAGGCAGGGAAGGCAACAACAGAAAAGAAAAAAGATAAGAATGAAAATAAAAAAACTTTAGAATCCACAGAAAGTACGCTCGCTTATACGGATAATTCCAGCATGAATGTGGGTGCGTGTCTTAGTCCGGAGGATTATAATACAGTGACTGCGAAGGATGATAGCTTTAGTTTTGCTTATCCAAAGTATTTATTTAATCATAGTGAGGTGAATGAGGAAGGAACTTCTTATACATTTTCTTATAAAGGAAACTCTGCTTCTGATTCAAATGAGGCAGAACTTAGTGTATATACACAAGAAAATGAGGGCGATCCTTTACAGAATGCAAGGGAGCTTTATCAGAATTTTTCTTCGGAAGTTTATAAGAAATATTTTAAGATGTATCCATCAAGAGTAGACAGCTCGGGTATGGCAAGAACCCTGATCGGCGCTTCTGCCGATTCGTCAGAGAAAACAGGGGTATATATTATAGCAGCAAATGACGGGAAAAGGGATTATATTTTGAAGTTTACTTATCCAGACCCTGATATGACGAATGATTATAATGAGATAGATTATGTGGTCGATTGTGTGTACCGTTTTTGTTCTTTTAGCGGTGGAACGTATCAGCCACGGTCCTACCAGCAGTTTTTAGATGATAACATGGGAAGCAAAAAATAGTGGCAAATTAAAGTTTTGAAATAAGGCTCCTGCAATCCCATTAGCTTTAGTTAATAGATAGTTTAAAGTAAAAGCTAAGAAAGTAAGAAATAAATTATAGCAGGACAACAGGAAAATGACAGTAGAGAAATTATTGTTGTAATTATGAATTTTCTCTTATAAATGAGTGGCGAAAAAATGAATAGCTTGGTATAATGAGATAAGAATGCATGTTCTCATTATTTAAGTTAGGAAGTGAAAAGATGAAGGTTTTTAAGACGATTTTTCTTTGTGTGGTGCTTGTTTTTGCTCTGGCTGGCTGCGGGAATAGCCATGCAGAGGCAGATAAGACGGTAAAACAGGGGAGTGGACAGAAGACAGATGGAGCAGTTAATGCTTCAGAGGAATCAACGAAAGGGGCAGCCGAATCTGTAACGGAAGGTGTGCAGGTGAAGGAGAGCACAGCGCAGGAGGCAGCAACCGAGTCGGAACTTGACTCAGATGCAAGCCATAGAGCTGATTATGTTATTGTGATTGATGCTGGACATCAGGCTCATGGAAATTATGAAGAAGAACCGGTGGGACCGGGGGCTTCTGAGACGAAACCGAAGGTAGCTTCAGGGACAACGGGGGTATCTACAGGAGTAGAAGAATATGAGCTGAACCTTGAAGTTGCTGTCAAGCTGCAGGCAGAGCTGGAAGACCGCGGATATCAGGTGATCATGATTCGAGATAAGAATGATGTTGATATTTCAAATTCTGAACGGGCTAAAGTTGCGAATGATAATAATGCAGATGCATTTTTAAGGATTCATGCGAATGGTTCAGATAACAGCACAGATGCAGGGATGATGACGATCTGCCAGACAGCAGAGAATCCATATAATGGCGAGCTGCATGAAAAAAGTTATGACTTATCGGAGAAGATATTAGATTCTATGGTTGAGGCAACAGGAGCAAACAGGGAACGTGTCTGGGAGACGGATACGATGAGCGGCATTAACTGGGCAAAGGTGCCTACTACGATTATAGAGATGGGTTATATGTCGAATCCGGAAGAAGATGAGAAGCTTAATAGCGATGATTATCAGGATGAGATTGTCCAGGGAATAGCAAATGGTCTTGACCAGTATTTTAATATAGGTGGAACAGAGGACTAAAGTCAGATAACATCATTAATATGTATGAATACACATGGAAAATACACATAATTTTGTTGTGGACAGGGTATCGGGCATTTTTTTAATGCACTCTGAAAATAAGAGAAATAATGCATGAAAGGATAAGAGAATGAAGGATAAGTCGATAAAGTCAACGATGAAGAGCTGGATTATGTTATCGGAAAAAGAACTGGATGATACGCAGGTATATATGCAGGAACAGGAGCAGCAAGACCAGCAGGAAAAGGATAACAGTTTTTCCGAAGCGGAAAGCGGCAGTGGCAATGTCGGGTCAGCGAAGTATGAGTCACAGGTGAGTGATGCCGGTACAGAGACATTTTCAGATGCAGAGAACGGTTTTGAAAGAAAGTTAAGCCGGGAAGAGCAGGTTGATCAGCTGATAAAGGAAGCTGGAGAGGAAGTAGTAGATCCAGAAGTGGACTCTGTTCCAAGAAAGAGAAGAAAGAGACACCAGAATAAGAAGGGAAAATTTGAAAAGGGAGAAGCAAGAGAATCAATAGAATCAGAAGAAAGGTTTGTATCAGAAAGTATGAATGAATCGATGTCCGATACGACAAGGGAGAAGGAATCAATGGCATCAGAAGTGGAGAATGCAGCAGAATTGACAAAGGACAATGGAAATAAATTCGATAAAAGCAGCGGAATCAGTAAGATGCTTGTCGGCGGAGTTGGAGTTCTTCTCGTTCTTATTATTGCAGGACTTGGTTATCAGACCCAGTCTTTGCAAAAGCAGAACCAGAAATTAAAGACAGAAATCAGCACTCTTAAAAAAGAGAAGAAGCAGGCAGAACAGGCTTCGGAAGAACAGGCATTACAGACAAAGAATGAGGACGGTGTTGTAGAGAATACAGATAAGATGTTTGCTTCTGTTGGTGTCGGTGATAAAGAATATAAACTACTTGCTAAAGTATCTGACTTTACAAAAGACGGATGGAAGTTAGAAGCACTTAGAAATGAAAATGCCACCCTCGTACCAGGCGGTAAACTTGAAAAAGATGCATTTCTTACGAATAAAGATGGCAGGAAAATCGGTGTTATTATCCGTAATTTAAGTGATAAGAACCAGAAAGTAAGTGACTGTATTGTCACAAAGCTTTCTTTTAGTAAGGAAATGTTTGACGGACAGATCACACTTCCAGGCAGCCTGGGTTTTGACAGTACAGAAAAAGAATTAAAGGCCGCCGGATTTAAGAAAGATGCAGATGGAATATATACTTACACAAGCAAGAAGATAAAGGACGATACAATCAAAGCTGCAATGGCAGATGGAGAATCTGTATCAGAGTTTACTTTAGAGCGCGCCGTGGATGAAAGTAGTACAAGTACAGGCAATGCAGCTGCGAACACGAGTGCCAGCACAGCAGCAGGCAGTGCCACCACAACAGCCAGTGATTCGAGTAGTGTGAAGCAAAATAGTGCCACAGCCGATACAACATTAACTAATAATTCTAATAGCGCATCAGATTCTGCAGAAGAATAGAAAGTAAAGAAACAACAGAATAATATGCAATAAAAAATAGCAGTCAGAAAAAGAGAAACACTTAATTTCTGACTGCTGTTTTTTGAAATTAGGTTTGGTATATCATTTTTATCATTTACAAGTTTTATCAAGCGCTGTGTAATCATGAGATAATTTAGCTATTTGGGATTAAGTATAAAGTTTTATCGTGCATTATATAATTATGAGTTGTCAGATTATTTTTTTTAATAATAGGCTCGTAAATGTCAATTATTTTACAAAATGCAGAAATAATATTTTTATTACTTTAAATAATTAAAAAATTAATAATTATGCAAAAAATATTGACGAATCTTTCAAATAGTATTATCATATAGAGAAAAGACCGCAAAAAATGAATAAAAATGCAAAAGGTCATGATGATTTTTTCATTTTTAAGAAGGTTTTGTGGGATTTAATTGAATCAGAGGAGAAAGAAAGATGAAGAAACTAATGTTAACAATGCTTTCTGTTGTAGGTATGATGCTCTTTGTAGCATTGCCAGCGAAAGCATGTACATCCTACTATGTAGGTAAGGATTGTACAAAAGATGGAACAACAATGTATGGCCGTACAGAGGACTATTCTCCAAAAAAGGATAAGGTTTATAAGGTTATTCAGCCGAAAAAGGTTGGGAAGAATGCGACTTTTAAAGATGAGACTGGTGCAACAACATTTCAGGCTCCAATTAAAGTAGAGACAACGTATCGTTACACAATCTGCCGTGACAGTGAAGGGGCAGAAGACGGATATTTCGGTGAATTTGGAACCAATACAAAAGGTGTTTCTATGTCTGCTACTACATCTGCATCTGTAGCCAAGACGGTTGGAAAGTTTGATCCATATGTAGATGCATATGAATCTAAAGTTGGCGGAATTACAGAAGAAAACCTTGCAGATTATGTACTTTGCCAGGCTTCTTCTGCAAGAGAAGGTGTAGAACTCCTTGCAGATGTTATTGATACAGTTGGTGCTGGTGAAGGTGATGGCCTTTTCATCGCAGACCAGAACGAAGTATGGTATTTTGAAATCCTTACTGGTCATAACTACTGTGCCATTAAGATGCCTTCTGACAAAGCAGCAATCATTCCAAACTGTTTTGTGATCGGTGATGTAGACTTAAGCGATAAAGCGAATGTTGTAGCATCTCCTAATCTTGTAAAGCTGGCTAAGAATAATGGATTTTATGTAGCGGCTCAGGATGGAAAGGGTGACATCAACGTAAAACTTTCTTATTCGGGAAAGGGTTATGCAGCCCATAACGCCGACAGAATTCGTGGTGGACAGTATCTTTTAAGTGGTCAGGATAACACAGGTATTTATGATGCAGATTATCAGGATCCTTTCTTTACCTGTAAGAATGTTACTGTAGAGAAAATGTATGAATTAGCAGGATATCGTTACGAAGGCATGAACTTTGGAAGAAACATTTCTTACAGAATTGGAAGCAGAAGAACAGCAGAAGCTCATATTTTCCAGATTAATTCTTCTATGCCAACAGAACTTGCTACCGTACAGTGGTTCTCTATGGCAAGCCCAGACTACTCAACGTTTGTACCATTCTATGGAGCATTATTAACAGATGTATCAAAGGCTTATAAAACAGAGGCACAGCAGCCGAACTCTCGTGCCGCTTACTGGATCTTCCGTAACATTGGTTACTTATGTGAAGAGACAAATGACGGTGACGGACCAAACAGAGAGAACTATGGTAAAGGTGTAAAGCAGTTCTATAAAGCTTACATGACAAAGATGGAAGAACTTCAGAAAAATGTAAATGCACAGATGCTTAATGTTTATAAGAATGACAAAAAGAACTTAGAATATTATGCAACAAAACTTGGTATTGCCATCGGCAATGAAACTATGGACTTTGCTAAGGCAATGTACATGGACATCCAGACATGTAAAACAAATGGAACAAAATATGAGACATCAAGCTTAAGCGCAGATGATATCGAATATGATTTATCAATGGTAACAGCACCAGCAAAGAAAGCTGATGACACAAAGCCTGTAACACCGGCTAAGCCATCCGCACCAGCTCGTGTACAGGTAAGGGCAAAAGCATTAAAGGGCAAAAAAGTAAAAGTAAGCCTTAAAAAGACTGCAGAAGCAAAAGGTTATGAAATTGTTTACTCCACAAATGTAAACTTCACAAAGAAAACAACCAAAAAGATTTCTACAAAGAACCTTACAAAAACAATCAAGAAACTCAAAAAGAAAAAGACTTACTACATCAAAGCAAGAGCTTACAAATTAGATGGTAAGACAAAAGTATATGGAAGATGGAGTTTGATCAGAAAGGTGATTATTAAAAAGTAGTTTGCCGCAGGCAAGGGAGACTCTCCCCAAAAGAGAAGGAGACGCCCGCCTGAAAGATAAATAAACCATATTTGTGACTTTCGTCGCTAAAGGTTGAATGTTCGCTTAAATGCTCACATCCAACCTTTGCTCCCAGGCCACAAATATGGTTTATTTATCTTTCAGAGGGCTGTGCTTTGGATGGAGATGAAGTTATTTATTTAATAGAAGAAGAGTTGGGGAGAGGAAATCGTTGTATTTTTCAGTAATAGTTCTTTCTGTCTATGACTGTTTGGCTTTCGCAGATTCCAGAGAAGAGAAACATTGTCTTTTCCAACGTGAATGGGAGTATTGCTATATCTTTATTACATTTATAATAAGCAAAAAATCCTGTACGAATCCTCAAATCAACTCTATCACTGGATTTAATTCACCCAAATTAAGCCAAAGACAGCAAGAGGAAGTATCCTTCCTCTTGCGTCTGTTTACCTCACAAATGAATTAAATTCTTGCACATTTCCTCTTGTTGTGCTATGATTCCCCAAGTGTATTGAACATAAAGAAGAAGGATAATCAGGAATATACTGGTGGGAGAAAAGGAATGAAAGAGAAAGAAAAAGATATTTTTGATAAGGTTATGGCATTGCCGGGACTTAATATTTTTGAAGGGTTTTACCAGAAGTATAAAGAGATGCTCCTGTATTTATTTTTTGGGGGAATGACAGCGGTGATCAGTATCGGTTCCTACAGCTATTGTGATGTGGGACTGGGATTTGATCCACTTATTGCAAATATTATTTCATGGATCTTGGCGGTGACATTTGCTTATGTGACAAATAAGGTATGGGTGTTTAGTGTGGAGACACACGGAATGCATGAACTGTTTATAGAGGCTTTTCACTTTTTTACAGGGCGCTTATTTACACTTATTGTAGAAGAAGCGATACTGTTAATTTTTATTAGTAAGCTTCATTTTAACAGTATCGTCGTAAAAGTTGTGGCACAGGTTGTTGTTGTTGTCCTAAATTATATTATCAGTAAGCTTATTGTTTTTCGTGAGAAGGAATAACTTCTGTAACAAAAAGATCGTTAGCATTTACTGAAAAATGAATATCAAAACCTGCGTATTGCATACCATAGATTCGTTCTGGGTCATGCTGGTAGGAAGGGCGCGGGTCTAAGGAGAGGCAGTCTAAGAGAGACTGTCTTTTTTCTTTTGGGATAAGGTGCAGCAAAGCATCTTCGCAGTGGACATTCAGGCGGTGTTCCAGTGCCTTTGTGGAAAAACTTCCCAGAGCATCTGGGTGTGCATCTGCAAAAGAAAGATACGGCTTAATATCATAAATCGGGGTTCCATCTAATAAATCTGCACCGGAAACATAAAGAATGGGGCCTTCTGGAGAGTTTGGAACAGCCTTTTCAAGACGGACACAGGATAATCCGAGCGGATTTGGGCGAAAAGGAGCACGGCTGGCAAATACACCTTTTCGTTTATTGCCACCAAGTCTTGGAGGGCGGACAGTCGGTGTCCATTTATCTCTTTGGTTTTTCGAAAATTCCCAAATAAGCCACAAATGAGAAAATTCCTCAATTCCACGGATACAATCACCATTTCGAAATTCTTCCGTAAAAATAATCTTTGCCTGTAAACTATCCACAAGACCACTCTGGCGGGGAATACCGAACTTCTCTGAAAAATCTGAATGAATATAGGCAATCGGCTTTATAGAAAGCATAACCGATGTGTCTTCGCATTTCATAAAATAAACTCCTTACTATTTAATTCATTGACTAACTAACAGACGAAGCCAGGAAACCAAATCCTCTATATTTGTGACTTTCGTCGCGGCGTGTTGAATGTTCGCTTCACTCGCTCGCATCCAACACTTGCTCCCAGGCCACAAATATAGAGGATTTGGTTTTCTGGCTTCTGTTCTGTGGCTGGAGTAGATGAATGAAACAGCAGGTGGAGGATTGGGGGAGTCCTGAAATTTTCTGCTTGCTCTGAAATTATTGATAAATTGCTGTGATAATTGTTAAAAAGAGAGGCTTTCTCTATATTTTTTAGTTCCGTATTTAGCTATTTACGATTATTCTCGAATAAGCAGAAAAACTGGCATTACGTCCTCAAATTCTCTCCCACTATTTCATTCATCTATTGTAGCCACAGCCAGAAGCTAGGAAATTCACATTGTTAGATAACTTTTGTCTTTATCCTCAAATACCACAACCATTATCTTAATTCAAACAAAATCCATCCAAAGACAGCCCGAGAAGAGAACCGATACCCTATATTTGTGGCCTCGGAGCAAAGGTTGGATGCGAGCGGGTAAGCGAACATTCAACCTGCAGCGACTAAAGTCACAAATATAGGGTATCGGTTCTCTTCTCGGGCGTCTGTCTCTTAATGAATTAAATAGTACTATATCATTTTGGGGAGCCGCAGGCAAGGAAGAAAAGTGAATTTACCATAAGATACAAATTGCGAAAAGCAAGGATTTGCGTTATAATAAAAATCAGTATGTCGGGGCAGTCTTATTCAATTTTTGGAAAGAAAACAAGGACTGTAACAGCAAATATAGGAGGATGAAAATGGGAGTTTTAGATAATTTAGTACCAGAAAAAGTTTTTTATTATTTTGAGGAGTTATGTAATATTCCACATGGTTCAAAGAATACAAAGGCGATCAGTGATTATTGTGTTAATTTTGCAAAGGAAAGAGGATTAGCTTATCATCAGGATGCCAGTAACAATATTATTATTTTAAAGAATGGCTCTAAAGGATATGAAGATTCTAAGCCGGTGATCATTCAGGGACATCTTGATATGGTCTGTGAAAAAGAAAAAGATTGTACAATTGATTTTGAGAAAGATGGACTTGATTTAGCGATTGACGGTGATTATATTTATGCCAAAGGAACTACTTTGGGCGGTGATGATGGAATTGCGGTGGCAATGGCACTTGCGATTCTTGATGATGATACATTAGATCACCCGCCAATTGAGGCAGTATTTACTGTAGATGAAGAAATCGGTATGCTTGGTGCGGTAGCGATGGACTGTTCTTCTTTAAAGTCACGTCTGATGCTGAATCTCGACTCTGAGAACGAAGGGCACTTCCTTGTAGGCTGTGCTGGCGGAATGATGGTAGAGTGTGTATTTCCAGCAGAGAGAAGACGCTGGAGCGGCAAAGTTGTTTCTGTTCATGTGAACGGAGTTACTGGCGGGCATTCTGGTGTGGAGATTCAGAAACAGGGAGCGAATGCGAATGTAATTCTTGGAAGAGTATTATATGCCTTAAAGAAAAAGGTTGCTTTTAACGTAATCTGTGTGGATGGCGGATTAAAGGATAATGCGATTACAAGAAGTTCCAGAGCAATTCTTATGCTCGCTCCAGGAGAAGAAGAGATTTTTATGGATATCATAAAAGAGCAGCAGGAGATTATTACAAAGGAATATCATAAGACAGATGCTAATATGTCTATTGAAGGTTTCTTAGAAGTTTCTAAAGAAGATGAAGCAAGCGCGGCAGGTAAGATGCCGCTGACAGAAGCTTGTGGTAATGCAGTGATCGCAGCGCTGCGTACATTCCCATGGGGTGTTCAGAAGATGAGCCAGGACATGGAAGGACTTGTGCAGACTTCTTTAAATCCAGGTATTTTAGCAACAAAGGAAGATGAGATTTCTCTTACTTTCTCTGTACGAAGCAGTGTGGCAAGTGAGAAGGAAGAACTTTATGAAAGACTGGTGTGCCTGACAGAGAGTCTTGGAGGTAAGGTAAATCGTTCCAGTGATTATCCTGCATGGGAGTATGTAGAAGATTCTAAACTTCGCATTCTTATGGGAGATACTTACCGCGAAATGTACAAAAAAGAGCCTGTAATGGAAGTGATTCATGCAGGTGTTGAGTGTGGATTATTCTCTGAGAAGATGCCTGGTCTTGACTGTGTGTCTTACGGACCAGATATTTTTGATATCCATACTCCGCAGGAACGTCTTTCCATTTCCAGTACTAAGAGAATTTACGAATATACAGTAGAAGTATTAAAGAGGCTTAAATAGTGGAAAAGCAACATAAGGTGCAGTGTTACGCTGCACCTCTTGAAGGAATTACCGGCTATATTTACAGAAATGCTCATCAGCATATTTTTCAGGGTGTTGATAAATATTTTACACCGTTTGTTACACCAAAGCCGAAAAAAGGGTTAAATACAAGAGAGAAGAACGATATTGCGCCGGAACATAATAAAAATATTCCTGTTGTACCACAGATTCTTACCAATAAGGCCGCAGATTTTATCAAGGTAGCAGGGATGATGGAAGAGCTTGGATATAAAGAGGTTAATCTCAATCTTGGCTGTCCATCCGGGACAGTAGTTTCTAAGAAAAAAGGAAGTGGATTCCTTGCAGATTTAGAGGGAATGAAGTACTTTTTTGATGAAGTGTTCTCTCAGGTAAATATAGAAGTATCCGTTAAGACGAGACTGGGTGTGGAGAATCCAGATGAGGTTATAGATTTGATGAACGTTTATAATGCATTCCCGATTTCGGAGGTAATCGTTCATGCAAGGGTCAGAGAAGATTACTACAAAAGGCCGGTCAATCAGGAAGCATTTGCTCAGTGCCTTGCTATAAGCAAACATCCAGTATGTTATAATGGCGATTTATTTACCGCACAGGATATTGAGAACTTGACCGCAAAATTCCCAGACATTAAAGCAGTTATGCTTGGACGCGGAATGATTGCAAATCCACAGCTTACGGAAGTATTTTGTGGAAGGGAAGCCCATGGAGATAGCACCAGTGTTGAAAACAGGCAGAGACTTGATTATGTGCGCTGGAAAGCATTTCTTGATGAATTGTGTTATGGATATGAACATATCATGTCCGGCGGAAGGAATGTCCTGTTTAAGTTAAAAGAAGTATGGTCTTATATGATTACATTTTTCCCTGAAAGTGAGAAATATGGGAAAAAGATAAAGAAGGCAAAAACAGTTGAGGAATATCAGAGAATAGTAGATACACTTTTTAGAGAAATGGGGATAGTTTAATATCCCCGGAGGTGAATGATATGTGGAAAAAAACAACCGCTGTGTTAATGATTTGTATACTTTGCATAAGTTTTTCTTTTCCTGTAAGTAATGCAGCAGAAATATCAGGCACAGCAAGTGATGTTACAAATTACAAGCAGATATCCAGTCTGGTATCCGATACATGGGAAAGCGATTATTTTGAAAAGATGATTATTTCGCCAGGTTCTGATTCGATGGAAAAGGACGGAGAGCAGGAGAGTGTCTCAGATGAATTTAACGTCAGTGTCTCTAAGGCAAAGGAGATAACGAAAACCGAGAATTCTATGGACAGCTATCTTGACAGGCAGGATGGAATTTATGAAGTAGAGAAGAATGATGACGGTGATCTGGAAGTGACAGCACCGTATCAGACAAAGAGAATTATTGTAGAGAATGATAATGTAGAAGATACATATGGCGCAAGCCATGTTTATGTAAATAAAGCGGATGGCGAGACTATTTTGCAGTATGATGCAGAAGAAGATACAGAGTCTGCCTTTGAAGCATTAAAGCGGACCTATGGACCGTCACAATGTTATTTAGATAAGGTTGTTTCTTTAGATGAGACAGCTATGGGACTTCCTCTTTCTCAGGAGATTGTGGATGGTGTGGATAGCTATTCCTGGGGTAATGACTATATGGGAATGAGTAAGCTCAAAAAGGAAGCGGCATCTTATGGGTATACACGCAAAGTTACCGTTGCGATTGTCGATACCGGAATTAATACTTCAAACAGGATGTTTAAAGACCGGACAATTTCTTCGCAAAGTTATAACTTTTTCAATGGAAATAAAAATGTAACAGATGTTTTTGGACATGGTACACATGTAAGCGGCATTATTGTTGATGCCACTCCTGCAAATGTCAGTCTTTTAGTATTACGGGTTGCAAACAGTAAAGGGCAGTCTTCTATGCTTACGATAAAGACAGCGCTGCAATATGCCATTGCCAAAAAATCTGATGTAATTAATTTAAGCATGGGATTTATTGATGCGAATGCAGATTTATATAATTATCTTGATTCCACGATTGATAAGGCGTATGAGAAGGGAATTCCAATTTCCTGTGCGGCAGGTAATCAGGAAACAGGCGGAATAGATGTCCGCTATTGTTATCCGGCAAATTATAGTAAGACGATTGCTGTGTCTGCAATTGATTCCAGCGGACGGTTAGCGAACTATTCAAACAGAGGCAATGGAATAGACTTTGCAGCTCCGGGAACAGGAATTATCAGTGCGGATTATAAGGGAAATTTGACTTTGCGTGCTATGTCAGGTACTTCTATGGCAGCTCCGCATATTACTGCGGCAATTGCATATTTAAAGATGATGCAGCCTAATTTATCAGTGAAGGGCGTCTGCCGGGAACTTGAACTATACTGTAGGAATCTTGGTGCCAAAAAGTACTATGGCAGGGGATGCCCGATTCTGACGAATTTATTTAAAAAGGGCATTACGAATAAAAAGTATATCGTAATCTTAAAGCCAACGCTGAGTTCTGTATCAAATAAAGGCAGTGGAATAAAGGTTACATGGAAGAAAGCTACAGGAGCTGCATCTTATTATGTGTATCGAAGAACGAATAATGGAGCCTGGAAACGGAGAGCAGTACTCTCTGCTTCTTCTAATTCTTACATAGATAGAAATGTAAAACAGGGAAAGAAGTATACTTATAAAGTACGGGCCTATAATAATGGAATATTCGGAAGGTTCAGTTCTGAAAAAAAGGTATATCGATTAAAGACGCTTACGAATATCCGGGTAAAAAATACTTCTGGAAGACGGGCAGCCGTGTTGTGGAAGAAAAAGACATACGCAACAACTTATCAGGTAAAATATGCAGCCAATCCGTCTTTTAATAAGGCAAGAAAAGTTTCGGCAAATAAAAAGAACAGCCGTTTAACAACAAAGAAGTTAAAGAAAAAGACATACTATTTCCAGATTCGTTACAGCTACAAAAAAGGCGGTGTAAAAAGCTGGTCTGCCTGGTCTAAGGTGAAGAAAATAAAAATTCGTTAGAATTAAAAATGTAATAAAAATAGAAAACATTACAGAAAGAGAATCAAACCATGAATACGGAAAAAGAACAAAAAGAAATAGAAGAAAAATGGCAGACAGAGCGCTTAGAAAAGCAGATAAACTTTATCCGCGAAATGGATAAGGAGAAGTTTATCGGGAGACAGACATATTTATCCGATGGAAAGCGCAAAGAAAATGATGCCGAACACGCATGGCATCTGGCATTAATGACCTTGCTTTTATCAGAATACGCGAATGAAAAAATAGATACCTTAAAAACGATGACTATGGTGTTATTCCATGATGTAGTAGAAATTGATGCGGGGGACACATACGCTTACGATGAAGAAGGGAAAAAGACACAGGCCCAAAGAGAACAAAAAGCCGCAGAAAGACTTTATGGCCTGCTGCCAGAAGACCAGGGAGCAAAATTAAAAGCTATCTGGGAAGAATTTGAGGCCAAAAACACACCGGAATCCCGCTTTGCCCACACAATGGATAACCTTCAGCCAGTTATTTTGAATGCGTCCACAGACGGAAAGGCATGGAAAGAACATCAAGTACGCCTAAGCCAGTTTATGGGCCGACAGGAAGATACGCCAAAGGGCTCCGAAACACTTTGGAGATATGAATGGGAAAAACTCGTAAAACCATTTTTAGAAAATGGAACAATTAGGGGGGATGAATAATTCTGTTCAATGGACAAGGAGACGAAACCGAGAACCCCAATAGCATCCTATCTGTGACTTTCGTCGCTGCAGGCTGAATGTTCGCTTACACGCTCGCATCCAGCCTTTGCTCCCAGGCCACAGATAGGATGCTATTGGGGTTCTCGGTTTCTGTCTTTGGCAGGATTGAAAGGGATTTTTCTATGGTGTTGCAGTTATGAAAAATTTTTCGGGTGCGTTATCTATGGATAGATTGAATGGAAGCTTTCTATGGGATTGCGTTGGTTGAATTATTCAACAATTTTCATACAGATTGAGACTTCACTTCAAATCAATCAAAAGATATGTGAGTTTTCCCTTTATAAGTATATGTGCCTGATTTGTGGAGTCAAAGACAGAAAATAAAGCCAGCTTATTATTGCGAAGATGGACTGGAGCTGCGAGAATATGACTATGAGAAAAGGCCCTTATTAAAAGTATTGATTTTGACGACTTTGTGTTTTGTACAACTGAGTCAAAATCAATACTTTTAATAAGGACATTTTGCTACAATCTTTTTCTCGCAGCGACTACAATCATCTTCGCAATAATAAGCTGGCTTTATTTTCGTCTCCTTAGCCCTCAACCTAAATTGGATATACTTTACAGGAAGAAAATCAGCATATCAATCAAAAATACTGGTATCAGGCAGCTTAGTGACCAGAGCATATATCCAAAGAAAGATGGCATTTTAATACCGTTCTCCTCTGCGATGGAGCGTACCATAAAGTTCGGAGCGTTACCGATATAGGTATTAGCGCCCATGAATACGGCACCGCAGGAAATCGCCATCAGAATTGTCTGTGGTATAAAGCTGGTCAGTGTCTGTATACCGGAGCTAAATCCTAAGGAGGCTGCGGTTGTGAAGAATACTAGGTAAGTCGGTGTGTTATCAAGGAAGCTTGATAATGCTCCGGTTATCCAGAAGAACTGCCAGGGTTCAGTCAGTCCAAGACTGGAACCCCGGGCTTTTAAAATAAGGAGTGCCGGAATCATCGTAATAAAGATACCGATGAAAAGAATGGCAACTTCCTGAATCGCATCCCAGGTAAAATGGTTGCTGCTGCGAACTTCCTTTTTGGTTGTCTTAAAGGAAAGATAAGCAGAAGCAAGAATCATCGCAATTTCGATAATGGAAGCATAGGATAAAGTTACACCCATTATAGTAAGTCCTTCGCTGAAAACAGGGAAGGTTGTTGGAAGTACTCCGCTTAAAATAACACCTGCAACGATGATAAGAAGAAAGAGAATGTTGTGTGCTCCGTCTAAATGAAGCTTTACTCTGTTTTCTTCTGTTTTCATTTCCGGGCGGAAACCGGCAGCAATGTCTTTTTTATATGCCCTTGTATCAATAAGGAAGAACAAGGACAGTAAAATAATGACATTAATAATCATTACAGGGAGAAGATGGAGACTCCAGAAAAAGTCAACACCGTTCATAAATCCCATCAAAAGTGGCGGGTCACCTACAGGGGTAAGACAGCCACCAATATTTGAAATGAGGAAAATGAAAAATACCATAATCTGTACTTTACGCTGACGCCATTTATTTGCTCGGATAATTGGACGAATCATCAGCATACTTGCTCCGGTTGTACCAATCCAGCTTGAAAGTAACGTTCCGATAAGGAGAAGTACAACATTAACCTTTGGATTGCCGGCCAAATCGCCCTGAAGACTGATATTACCTGCAACACAGAAAAGACCAAATAAAAGGACAATAAAAGTGAGATAATCGCCCAGTGTAACCTCTATCAGGTGTTCTAAAGCGACATGCTCTCCAAAAGCGATGGCAAAAGGAATGAGGAACAGCAAAGACCAGAAGGCAACGACCCAGGGCTTATGTTTTTCCCACCATTCTTCCTTTATCAAAGGGAAAATCGCAATACTTAAAAGCATACCAGCAAAAGGAATACAGCTCCATATAGGAAGGGTGTTTCCGAGTGCAGTATCGGAAAGACCACTTTCAGCAGCAAATACATGCAGAGGACTAAACAGCAAAAAAGCCGACAGTCCGATTAATAGTTTTTTCATTTGTTAAACCTCCCGTATGTTGGTTTTGTATTTTTTTATTATAGGCGAAAGTCAGAAGGCAGAATTCACCAACATAATAAAATAACTAAACTCATACTAAGACGAAGACTTTTTCTTGTCAAAGGACAAAGATAGTGATTTGTCTAAAATGGCGGAAAAAATTATAAAAAAACCAAGAATTTTATGTAAAATAAATTAAGAAAAAGCTTTTCTATCTGTTTAAAAATAATACGATGTTTGCTATAATATGTCATATCATGGAAAAGGGAAGGACATGGACGTGAAAGAAGAAATTAGTACAATAAAACAGATAAATAGTGAAGCTACGCCGATAGTAAGTCTTTCCGTTACGAATCTGGATATCGAGGTGGAGGAAGGGAAAGTTTATAAGGACTCTTTTTTCATCGAGAGTGAGAATAAAGTTCCGATAGAAGGATATGTCTGTACAACCAGCGATAAGGTGGAGACAGAGGCTGAACGGTTAGAGGGAACCCGGCAGGAGATTCCTTTTTATTTTAAAGGGAAACTGGCTACCGCGGGGAATACTTTTGAGGGAGATATTGTCTTAATAACGAACGGCGGAGAGTATAATATTCCGTACTGTGTTAAGGTAATTCATAAGTTTGTGGAAAGTTCGGGTGGACGTATCTCTACAATGGAAGAGTTTGTACAGATTTATGAGAATAATAGAAAAGAAGCAGTAGATATATTTTTCCTGCCGAATTTTGAAGAAGTGTTTCTTCAGGGAAAGCCAGAACAAAAGGAGCTGTATCACAGCCTGATGAAGAGTCGTTCTAAAAGCCTTATTCTGGAAGAATTTCTGACCGCTGCCGGTTATAAGAATACTTCATTTCTTGATGTATCACAGGATAAGCTGGTTTTAGAAGAAGAGGATAGCAGCGCACAGCTTGAATTACTTCTTACACAGCCAGGATATGTTGAGGGAAGTATCTACAGTGAAAAGGGTCAGATTCAGATTTCAAGGGAACGTTTTTCCAGTGATGATTTTACAGATGGGAAGCTGCTTTTTAATGTTGAGAAGAAGCAGAACCTTTTAAATGGCAGTGATATCATTCATATTGATACCGTTCGTCAGGATATTGAGATTTCTGTAGAATGGTGGGCGAAGCAGACAGCTTTGACTAAGGAAAAGGAGAAGAAGTTATACCTTAAGAAAAAGAGAGCACAGTTAATGCATAACTATCTGTATTTCCGAACAGGAAGTATCGCATTTGAAGATTTTGCAGAAGATTCCGGGCATGTATTAGAAGAATTGTCACGATATACAGAGGATAATGAGTGGAAGCTTTACCGAATGCATTTCTTCTTAATGGAAGAGCGAAAAGAAGAGGGGAAGGAACTGTTAGAACTCTTAGAAACTATTTCTCAAAGAGACGAATTTACGCCATTAGAAGCGAATTACTTTTTATATTTAAAGGCAATGTATTACAGAACACCGGAGGCAATCAGCAAAGCAGTATCTACGATAAGGGAGTTTTATGAGTTGTCAGAATATAAGGCAGAAGCTTTGTGGATGCTTATTTATCTTGATAGAGAGTATGTGTATAACAAGCGTCTCCAATATGATACGATCCGTCAGTTATTTGAAGAGGGGAATAACAGCAGTCTTTTATATTTTGAAGCCTGTGATATTTTGAATGAGAACCCGAATTATATGGAAGAACTCGGGAAGTTTGAGATAAGTATTTTCCGCTGGGGTGTGCGGTATGGATATATTTCTTTATCATTATCCTACCAGTTTGCGCGTCTTGCCTTAAAGGCCAAATACTACAATAAGTCTATTTATTATATTGCGGAGAAACTGTATGGAGTAGAGCCGGATGAGCAGTTTTTACAGGTGATTTGTTCTCTTCTTATTAAGGGGAATCGTACAGGTAAGGAATATCATGAATATTTCAGACTTGCGGTAGAGGCCAATTTAAAGATTATTGGTTTGAATGAATTCTTTATCCGCAGTATGGATTTTGAGACGTATGATCTTATTCCACAGAGAGTTTTGATCTATTTTACATACAGCAACAGTTTAGATTATTTAGAGAAGGCATATTTATATAGCAACGTGCTTCGCAATAAAGAAAAGTATGAGGAAGTATATGGAGCTTACTATTCTAAGATGCTTCCGTTTATAGAAGAACAGCTTTTAAAAGGAAGAATTAATGAACACCTGGCTTACTTATATACCTGTTTCCAAAAGGAAGTACTGGAGAAACCAGATAACTGGAAAGCTGTCTGTGATATTTTATTCTACCATAAATTAATCTGCACGAATCCACATATTATTGGGGTGTATGTTTCCTGTCCAGAGCTTGGAACGGAGAAGTATTATCCACTTTCCGGCGGAACGGGCGGGGTAGAGATTTACAACGACAGGGCAGTACTTTATTTTGTAGATAATAATGAGCAGCGTTATGTGAAGGATATTAACTATCAGTTAAGGGAGTTTTTATCTCCACAGCAGTTTGAGGAAGAGTGGATACGCAGGAATTTATCCAATAGAAAGATTCTTCTTATGGAATCTGGCAAAATGGAAGAGAATATAAAAGAGCAGACTCTTCCAGTATTGCAGAGAATTGTATTTAATGATGATTTTACACGGTGGATGCAGGTGGAAGCCGTAGAAAAGATGCTTGTCTATTATGAGAATCATCAGGATAAGCGGAACCTGGCAAGATGGCTTGGCAAGATTGATTATTCGAATATTTCTACAGAATTCAGAAAGACATTGATGGATTACTATATGGAAGTAGGAATGATGGAAGATGCTTTCTTTGGAATCGAGCTTTATGGATGCGATATTATGGGTGCGGCAAAGATTTTGCGTCTGGCATCATTTGGAGCACAGTGCTATCAGGGAAAAGATGATGAAGCAACCCTTTCTTTGGCTTATGCGGCATTTATCCGTAAAAAATGCAATAAAGATACGCTTACCTATCTGATGAAGCATTTTAAGGGAGAGACAGCAGCTTTGTTGGAAATCTGGGAAAGAAGCAAGCGATTTGGTCTTGAAACAGCAGCCTTTGAACGAAGAATACTTGAGCAGGTAATGTTTACTGGCAATGATACAGAGGGCGTATTTCCTGTCTTTGAATCATTTTATGCAACCGATGAGGGTGACGAACTGATTGACCGTTATCTTGAATATGCTTCCATGAAAGAACTGGAAAGTTCAATGGAACTGAATGATTTTATGCACATGGCGATTGGTCAGGAAATTGTAAATGGCAGAATGGAAAACAGACATTCAAGAATTCATTTTCTGTATTATTTTGCAGGAAGAGAAGACTGGTATGATACGATAAAAGATACGGCAGTTTATATTATTAATGGATTTTTGCAGGAAGAATTTTATCTGCCAGTTTATCAGGCATATAGTCAGTGGATTACGTTCCCGATTCATTATCAGGAGATGACATTCCTTACTTATCATGGAAGATCGGGAAGTAATGTGATACTCCGCTACCAGATTGATGGAGAAGAATATTCTCTCAGAGAATTACATTTAGAAGAAGTACTTCCGGGAATGTATGTGTGTCACATGAACTTCTTCCAGAAAGATCATGTAAAATACCGTCTTGAATCGGATGGAAGTCCGGTAGATGAGGGGGCTGGTTTAGAGTTTGAAACTTTTGAATATGGAGACGGAGAAGAGAGTCGTTTCTTCACATTGAATCATTTAGATTCTGAGGAGTCTTCTTTGCCGGAGGTAAAGGATTGTCTTTTAAAAACTTTTTTTGCAGACCAGTATATGAAGCTTCTGTAAATAGAAAGATAAGTTAAAAAAGCAGAATGAGAGGTTTACAATGGAAGAACTGGAAACAAAAAAATATGCCGGAATAGACTTAGGCCGTACTTCTGTACAGTTTAGCATATACCGTGAGGGACAGGAGGAGATGACAGAAGAAAGTTTCCTCCTGTCTGAAGAAGAACAAAAAGAATATATAGAGTCTGGGATGCGGCAGGTTGAAAGATATATGGAGACAGGAGGGCTTCGGTGGCCTGATTTTCAGGCGGTTCATTTTTCGATGGAGGATGCATCGGAGGAGAATCGGAGTAAGCTCAAATCGGCAGTAAGTGAGGAGCTTCGGAAACTGCATGGGGTGAAGGTTATCACGCATTTCAGAGCCTTTGCAGAATATGTATTTCATCAGGAAAGAATCATGTGGGACCGAAATACGCTTTTGTTAGATTATCATGATAATAAGCTTAGTTATGTTTTGATTGACCAGATCAGACGCTCAAAGCAGAAGGCATACCGGGCATTGCAGCAAAGAATTGATTTAAATGAGTACCGCGTAGCAGAAGGAACACCGGAGCAGGATCAGAACTTTGGCCAGATGATGAAGCGGTTCCTTGTAAAGAATCCGGCGAATATCATTTTCCTTACAGGAAGTGGATTTGAGGGAAACTGGATGAAAAAGACACTTACCTATCTGTGTGCAGGAAGAAGAGTATTTTTAGGACAGAATCTTTATGCCAATGGAGCATGTCTTTTGGGAATTCATTCGATTGAACTGATGGATGAAGGAATGATTCTTATGGATGGGCCTGATATGGTTTACCATACTGTCGGTGTCGTTACAACAGAAGCAGGTAAGCCACAGTATGTTCCGATTACTTCAATTGGAAGAGAATGGTATAATACACATGGAAGTGTGGATATTATTCTTGATAAAAGTCAGAGAGTGGATTTCTTTTACCATAATACGAAAGAGAATGAAATTGAGGGAGCCGCCTGTGATATCAAAGGACTTCCGAAGCGACCTCCAAAGACAACAAGAATCCGCATTGAAGTCAGCTTTACTTCGCAGACAGAGGGAGTGATTCTTCTCAAAGATATGGGATTTGGGGAGATGTTCCCGGCAACAGGAAAGATTATCGTCTTTCCGTTTACATTGATTTCGTGATCTGGAGTGACTTTTTAACACGCTCCAGAGAATTTTCGTAAAAAGAAAGAGGTAGAGAAGATGAGAGAATCACTAATCTGTATTGGAAAGATTGGAGAAAAAGGATATTATTTTGAGGATACAGGAATACAGATTTTCTCCTATGAAGAACTTTGCTATTATATGAGTCAGCATATGATCTGCTATATTCATACACTTCCAGGAGAAGATTTGCTGGCCTATATACGGGATGAACTTGATTTAGATAAGCTGTCGAAACAGTTATCTAAGCTGCTTGATCCGGAAAAAGATCAGATGAAGTATTTTGCGGCATTGTTCCGCGAAGGTCATTATTTTAATGAGGACGAAATCAGGGATATTCTTGATGAATACAGAGGATTGATGAATGCCCCTGTCTATTTACAAAAAAAGTGGATGGGAGATCTGCTTACGAGTTCAGGACGGGCTTCAAGGGCGATACGGTATTATCAGGAAGCATTAGGGCAAAAAGAGATAAAGGAAGAAGAAGTCGGACGGCTCTATCATAATATGGGAGTGGCAGAGGCAAAGCTGTTCCGGTTTGAGAATGCCAAGATTAATTTTATAAAGGCATATCAGTATACGGGAGAAGAAAGTTCCTTATTTTATTATTATTGCATTATGGCGCTGACCGATGGAATCGAGGCAGCAGGAGAAGAATTAAAGACATTTGAAGACTCTGATTTTCTGCTGGATGCTTTTGAAGAACAGTTCGCTGCTTTTGAAGAAGATTTTGCTTACAGTGCAATGGCTGAAAAATATAGAAAAATAGTATTTTTAGATGAAAATGGAAAGCCGGAAGAGGCTCTGGCGAAAAAACAGAGACTGGTAAGTGCTTTAAAGAAAGATTTTCGAAAAGAAATTGACATTTAGGGCAAAATATTAGTGACAAATTCGCAAATAAGTTATACTATGATAGTCAGAGCTTTTTTTGCTCTGGTGTATTGTTTTTGCAGAATAAGTTAAAACAGTAAAAATATCATGTGCTTTTTGTAGTGCATGATTTACAGGATAAAAACCAGGAGGAATGAAACATGGCAACAGAGATGAATAAGACCTACAATCCTTCCGAGATTGAGGACAGACTTTATAAAAAATGGCTGGATAAGAAGTATTTCCACGCTGAAGTAGACCGCAGTAAGAAACCTTTTACTATCGTGATGCCACCGCCAAATATCACAGGACAGCTTCACATGGGACATGCGTTAGATAACACATTACAGGATATTCTTATCCGTTTTAAGAGAATGCAGGGTTACAATGCGTTATGGCAGCCAGGAACAGACCACGCCAGCATTGCAACAGAGGTAAAGGTTACTAATAAGTTAAGAGAAGAAGGTATTGATAAAGAAGAACTTGGACGTGAGGGATTCTTAAAGCGTACATGGGAGTGGAGAGAAGAGTACGGCGGACGTATTGTCAGCCAGTTAAAGAAACTCGGTTCTTCCGCTGACTGGGACAGAGAACGTTTTACAATGGATGAAGGATGTTCTAAGGCAGTACAGGAAGTATTTATCCGTCTTTACGAAAAAGGGTACATTTACCAGGGGTCCCGTATTATCAACTGGTGTCCAGTGTGCCAGACATCTATTTCTGATGCAGAGGTAGAATATGAGGATCAGGCAGGACATTTCTGGCACATCAACTATCCGATCGTTGGAACAGATAAGTGCATCGAAATCGCTACAACCCGTCCTGAGACCATGCTTGGAGATACAGCAATCGCTGTACATCCAGATGACGAGAGATATAAAGATTTAGTTGGAAAGATGGTTCTTCTTCCAATCGTAAATAAAGAGATTCCAATTGTTGCAGATTCTTATGTAGATAAAGAATTTGGAACTGGTGCCGTAAAGATCACACCAGCTCATGACCCTAACGACTTTGAAGTTGGAAAGCGTCATAACTTAGAAGAAATCAACATTTTAAATGATGATGGAACAATCAATGAGAACGGTGGCAAGTTCGAGGGAATGGACCGTTACGAGGCAAGAAAGGCTATCGTAAAAGAGTTAGAAGAAGGCGGTTACCTTGTACGTATCGAGAACCATGAGCATAACGTAGGAACGCATGACCGCTGTCACACTACGGTAGAGCCAATGGTTAAAAAGCAGTGGTTCGTAAAGATGAATGAGATGGCAAAACCAGCGATCGAGGCAGTAAAGAACGGTGACCTCCGTTTCGTACCAGGTCATTTTGACCGTACTTACCTTCACTGGTTAGAGAACATCCGTGACTGGTGTATTTCCAGACAGTTATGGTGGGGACACAGAATTCCAGCATACTACTGTGATGACTGCGGTGAGATTGTTGTAGCAAAAGAGACCCCTTCTGTATGTCCTAAGTGTGGATGCACTCATTTCACACAGGATGAGGATACCTTAGATACATGGTTTAGTTCTGCATTATGGCCATTTTCTACATTAGGCTGGCCAGATAAAACAGAAGACCTTGATTACTTCTATCCTACCAATGTTCTTGTAACAGGATACGATATCATTTTCTTCTGGGTAATCCGTATGGTATTCTCCGGATACGAGCAGACTGGCAAATGTCCATTCAGTGACGTATTGATTCATGGTCTTGTTCGTGATGAGCAGGGACGTAAGATGAGTAAGTCTCTTGGTAATGGTATTGACCCATTAGAGATTATCGACCAGTATGGTGCAGATGCCCTTCGTCTTACTTTAGTAACTGGTAACGCACCTGGTAACGATATGCGTTACTCTGAGAAGAAGATTATTGCAAGCAGAAACTTTGCCAACAAAGTATGGAATGCTTCCAGATTCATGTTAATGAATATTGAAAAAGCAGACCTCAGCAACGTATCTCTTGATGATTTAACACCAGCAGATAAGTGGATCTTATCTAAGGCAAACTCTCTTGTAAAAGAAGTGACAGATAACATGGAGAATTACGACTTCGGTGTTGCTGTTTCCAAGTTAAATGATTTTATCTGGGAAGAATTCTGTGACTGGTACATCGAGATGGTAAAACCAAGACTTTATAACGAAGAGGATACAACAAAGGCAGCAGCACTCTTTACATTAAAGAAAGTATTGACAATTTCCTTAAAGTTATTACACCCATATATGCCATTTATCACAGAAGAAATCTTCTGCAGCTTACAGGATGAAGAAGAGTCCATCATGGTATCTGACTGGCCTGTATTCGAGGAAGCATTTGACTTTAAGGCAGAGGAGAATGAAGTAGAAATCATTAAGAATGCAGTAAGAAATATCCGTAACCTTCGTGCAGATATGAACGTACCACCAAGCAAGAAAGCAAGCGTATATGTAGTATCTGAAAAAGAGGAAGTACGTAAAGTATTTGAGGACTCCAGAGTTTTCTTTGCAACACTTGGTTATGCAAGCGAAGTACATGTACAGGCAGATAAAGCTGGTATTGCAGACGATGCAGTATCTACCGTTATCCCTGACGCAGTAATCTATATGCCATTTGCAGAGCTTGTAGATGTAGAAAAAGAAATCGCCCGTCTTGAAAAAGAAGCAAAACGTCTTGAGGGCGAGATTAAACGTGCCCAAGGAATGCTCTCTAACGAGAAGTTCATAAGCAAAGCGCCAGCAGCAAAGGTAGAGGCAGAAAAAGAAAAATTAGAGAAATACACTTCTATGGCAGCACAGGTTGCAGAGCGTCTTTCTCAGCTTAAAAAATAAATAGAGATAAGAGGGATAGAGGAATGATGACTTACAGCGAAATGGAACGGGAAATTAATGAGATACCCAAGTTCGGTGCCAAAGCAAGTCTGTCCAATCTCTCCGATTATCTGGAATTAGCGAATCACCCGGAAAGGAATCTCCGGGTGATTCATATTGCAGGGACAAATGGAAAAGGTTCGGTCAGCGCATATATTGACTCGATTTTAAGACAGGCAGGGTATACGACAGCATTATTTACCTCTCCTCATCTGGTAAAGATTAACGAGAGATTTCGTATTAATTTTAAAGAGTGTTCTGATGAAGAATTGATTTTAGCGTGGTGTCAGGTGAAGTCTTTTATGGAAAAGGGTGAGAAGCAGGGATTGCAGCCTCTTACATTTTTTGAGATTCTTTTTCTGATGGGAATGATTCTTTTTTCACAAAAAGAAATTGACTACTGTATTTTAGAGACCGGACTTGGCGGACGTCTTGATGCAACAGTACTTTCTGAGCCAGTACTTTCCATAATTACTTCCATCAGTTATGACCATATGGAGATTCTTGGCGATACGATTGAAAAGATTGCAGCAGAAAAAGCAGGAATTATAAAAAATGGGATACCAGTTGTTGCTGTTGATGAAGAAAACGGGGCATTTCCTGTTATCGAAAGAACTGCGAAAGAAAAAAAATCCCCAGTTTACGGGCTGAAATCGCAAGACCTTACAATTTTAAAAAAATACGAGAATAAGATTGATTTTTCTATCAATAGCCGTTATTATAAGATAAGTAACTTAAAGGTAAAGAGTTATGCTTCCTATCAGGTACAGAATGCAGCGCTTGCCGCACTTGCCGCACATGTCCTTTTGCCAGATTTGGCGGAGAATGTTATCAGAAATGGCATTTTAGAGATGTTCTGGGCTGGAAGGATGGAAGAGATTGCAGAGAATGTTTATGTGGATGGAGCACATAATCCGGGAGCGGTTCGTCAGATTTATAACAGTTTAGCTGATTCTGATAAAGAGTGGCTCTTATTGTTTGCAGTCTGCTCGGATAAAGATTATACCGAGATGATTCGTATACTTGGAAAGATTCCGTGGAAGAGAATATACATTACAAAGATAGACAGTGCAAGAGGAGCGGATACTGCTGCGGTCAGACAGTGCTTTGAAGAAGCGGCAGGATGTCCGATATGCGAATTTGAGAGTGCCGGTGAGGCATTTAAGGCAGCTTTACGAGATAGAGGAGATGAAAAAGAAGAGAATCTTTTATGTCTTGGCTCCCTGTATTTAGTGGGAGAGATAAAGGAACTTGCAGCAATAATGTTTTGAAAGTGAGGATATATCATGTTTGATTATGATTTAGAGTTAAAGAAGTTTAAACCAGCAGTAGGCGTAGAAATCGGTGAGGATGAGCTGTTTAGTGATGACATTAAGGATATAACAGATCTTGTAGAAGAACTGGTAGCAGAGCGTGAGGGAAAGAAAGCTTCTAAGTAAGTTTAGTAGGAGGAATATAATGAAGTGTATTAAATGTGGTCGGCCAGTCGGCGCGAGCAGATACTGCAACGCCTGTGGTTTTGACAATAAACACATAGCAAAAGCATTAAATACCGCAGATTATTATTATAATATCGGCCTTGAAAAGGCGCAGATGCATGATTTAAGCGGTGCAGAGATTTATTTAAAGAAAGCTCTCAACTATAATAAGTCCCACAAGAATGCGAGAAATCTTTTAGGTCTTGTCTACAATGAGATGGGAGAAGGCGGAAAGGCTTATATCCAATGGAAGATCAGTGCAAAGCTTTCTTCTGTAGAAGAGAACGTTGCGAATCTTTACATCCGTCAGATGGAAGAACATCCGGCAGTGTTTGAGGAAATTAACGAGACCGCGAAGAAGTACAACACCGCACTTTCCTATGCGAAGCAGGGAAGCGATGACCTTGCAATGATTCAGGTAAAGAAGGTACTTAGCATCACACCAAACTTTGTGAATGCACATCTGTTATTTGCCCTTCTTCATATGCGTGCAGGAGATAATGCTTCTGCACAGATTGATTTGAATAACGCACTGGCAATTGACCGCTATAACACAACAGCGCGCAGATATCTGAATGAGATGGGCGAGAACCCGGACACTGTACCGGAGAAGCGTCCGGCAGATGCCTTAAAACCAGATAATGAAAACCTTAGAAATGTACGTCCGGTAGATCATTATGAAGATCCGAACAAGGAAACATGGAAACAGTTTGTTTACATGCTGATTGGTCTTGCCATCGGTGTAGTTGCGATGTTTGTTCTTGTTATTCCTAGTGTAAAGGCAAGCGTAAGCGTTGACTATAATAACTTAAAGAAAGAGTACAGCCAGACTACAAATAAAAAAGATGCAGAAATCAGCACATTAAAAGATGACAAGAAGAGCCTCCAGAAAAAGAATAAGAAGCTTACTAAGCGTCTTAAAGTTTACGAAGGCTCCAAAGGCGAAGACAGCATGTATGACAGCATCTTAAAGGCCAGTCAGGCATACTCCAGTGGAAATTATGTGGAATGTGCAAAGCATCTCTTAAAAGTAGACAAAGGCTCTCTGCCATCCACAACAGCCAAGAATTTATATACATCCATGAAGGACAAAGCTTTCCAGAACGCTGCTACACAGTTATCTAACAGTGGAGATGCTTCTTATAAAGCATATAAATATCAGGATGCTTTAGATGATTACGAACAGTCTTACAAATATAACAAGAGCTACAATACACAGTATCAGATTGCAAGATGTTATATGTTCCTGAACAAGAATACAGATAAGGCAACAAAGTATTTCTATGATATTATTAATAATTCAGGAGACAGCGATTTGATTCGTAAAGCAGCGAACTATGGTCTTGGCATGACTGTTAATTCAGCGAAAGAAGCAGCAGCGAAGGCAAAAGGCGGAAGTACAACGACAGACTCTAAGTCAGATGCTACGAGCAGTTCTGATTCTTCCACATCTAAGAAGAATAGTACAAAGAGTACAACAGAAGAAGACTTCGGTGCAGATACATCAAATAGCAATAACTAATTTTATAAAATTATTACGAATAAAAATAAGTTCGACAAAATATGTCGGACTTATTTTTTTGTTTTCGGTAAAATATAGTTATTCAGAGTTAAATATTACAATAAAAATAAAAGGAGAGGGAAAAATGGGATGCTGCCATGTAAAAAATCAATGTTTAGTTATCAGACTTCCGAAAGAAATTGATCACTATCAGGCTGAAAAAGTAAGAAGGGAATGTGAGCAAAGTTTCATGAAATTTATTATCCGTGATATTATTTTTGACTTTTCTGATACTTCCTTTATGGACAGTTCAGGAATTGGCCTGGTATTAGGGCGAGTGCGGAAGATACATCCAATTAATGGGAAGGTATATCTGTTTGGAGGGAATGAATTAATTCAAAAGATGTGGGAAATGGCAGGAATATTAAACCTGGTTACAGTTTTAGACAGTATTGAAAAAGTAAAGGAGGTATACGAATGAAACAGGCAGGGGAGAATAGTAACAGTTTAAAAATGGTATTTCGTAATCGCCCGGAAAATGAAAAAATTGTCAGGACGACAGCAGCGGTATTTGCTTCGGTATTAGATCCGACATTAGAAGAAATATCTGATTTTAAAACAGCTGTTTCAGAGGCAGTCACTAATGCGATTATCCATGCCTATCCAAAAACAGGAGGCGATATTGAGGCGTATTTTAAAAGAGAAGATAAAAAGATAACAGTACTTATAACAGACTATGGTATAGGTATAAAAGATGTCGGAAAATCGATGCAGCCATTGTATTCAACCCTACATACACAGGAACGTTCCGGGATGGGCTTTACCTTTATGGAAGCATTCGCAGATGAGGTAGAAGTGAAAAGTGTACCTGGAAAAGGAACGACAGTAAAACTTATAAAGATTATAGGGAAGGGGGAGGAGTGTGGAGAGAACCTGTGAATTAATTAAGCAGGCAAAAGAAGGAAATAAAGAAGCACAGTCAATATTAGTAGAAGAAAACTCCGGTTTGATCTGGAGCGTGGTAAAACGTTTTCAGGGACGGGGATATGATAAAGAAGATTTATTTCAAATCGGCAGTATCGGACTGTTAAAATGCATTGAAAATTTTGATTTAGAAAGAAATGTAAAGTTCTCCACCTATGCAGTACCATTAATTATGGGAGAAATCAAGAGATTTTTAAGAGATGACGGTATTGTCAAAGTAAGCCGGAGCCTAAAAGAGGCTTCTTATAAAATCAAAAGAGAAAAAGAACACTATCAAAAATTATACAATAGAGAACCAACATTAAAAGAAATTGCGGTCACCTTAGATATGGACGAGACCGATATCCTTATGGCAATGGAATCTGGTCAGGAGGTGTGTTCTCTACACCAGGTCATTTATCAGAGTGAGGGAGATGAAATTCATTTAGAAGATAAACTCGAACAGCAGGCTGACTTGATAGAACAGACCGTAGATAATATATATGTACAGGAATTATTAAAAAAACTAAATGAGCAGGAACGCCAGATTATCCATATGCGGTACTTCCAAAATCAGACCCAGGCGGCGATTGCAAAAAAGATTGGAATTTCTCAGGTACAGGTATCTAGGATGGAGAAAAAAATACTGAATAAATTGAGGAAGAATGCCAATACTAAGGAAAACTGAAATCTTTGAGGAATTTGTTATGGAGAAAAAAATTATTTATCTGAAGGCAGAGCAGAGTTCCTATGTAAATCATGGAAAAATTCATATTGGGGACATTGCTTCTGTTTTTTGTGAAGATAAGGAGATAGAGAAGAAAATCAAAAATATTGTTTTATATGAGTTTGATGAGAAAAACGAAAAAGAAGGGAGGGTTTTTCTATCAATCTTATTATTGATTGAGAAAATTTCGGAACAGATTCCGTATGGTGAAGTTCGAAATACCGGTGAGACTGATATGGTTATCTATTATAAAGCAGAAGAGCTAAAAAGCAAAAAATGGGTACAGGTGATAAAGATTTTATTTATTTGTGCGACTTGTTTTTTTGGAGCAGGCATTACAGTTATGGGATACAATAATGATGTAGACATGGTGAAAGTATTTGGCCAGCTTTATAAAGTATTTCTTGGAACAAAGCCAGACGATCCTACATTTGTGGAACTCTTTTATTCTGTGGGGCTGGCATTGGGAATTTTTCTGTTTTTTAATCATGTTCCGGGGAAAAAGGTTACAAATGAACCAACACCAATTCAGGTGCAGATGCGCCTTTACGAGCAGGATGTAAATAGAACTTTTTTATTGGGAGCTTCACGGAAAGGAGAAGAACTGGATGTGTCTGGGAATAATGACAGTGCTAATAATAAATAAAGTTATTTTAGGCTGGGTTGCTTTTGGTGCAGGATTTGCTGTGGCAGGTGGGTTTATTGCATTTATTAGTTTGATTGGAATTGTAACAAGGCTGGCAGGACTCACGAAAACGGCAGACGCAATCCCGACCTACGAAAATAGCATGGCATTAGGATTGATTTTTTTTAATCTCGTATCATTATATCAACCAGACTTACAGTGGATTTCTTACACGGCAGCTCTTAGTATAATCAATATTGTCGGTCTTTTTACAGGAATATTTGCTGGATGTCTTGCCGGTGCACTTGCGGAGGTAGTAAATATCATTCCTATATTTTCCAGAAGAATCAAACTGAGAAAAGGATTTCCTTACATGGTAAAAGCCGCCGCAGTAGGAAAGTGCATAGGCTGTTTAATACAATTTTATGTATTCTGATTTGTTGAATTGGCAAAACTGACGGAACAGACGAAGTCCTGAAGGTAAATCCCTCAAATCTCCCCAAAACATAAATTCTGACTGTTCTTCAACTTCCAAAGACAGCTCTCAGAGAATGAAATAACCTATATTTGTGGCCTCGGAGCAAGGTTTGGATACGAGCATGTATAAGCGAGTATTCAAACCGCCGCGACTAAAGTCACAAATATAGGTTATTTCATTCTCTGAGAGCGTCCCCTTTGCCTGCGGCAATCAGAATTTATCAAAACCAGTTGACGTATGAAGTGGATACAGGTATTATACAATTCAGAAGGCTCCTCTCTTTTTTGGAGGGAGCTGTTTTTGTTTTAAAATTAAAATGACCGTGAAAGGGGTATATACTTGGAAGAAAGAACAAAAGCACTGCTCGTCGGTGTGAATTTAAATAATGATCCAGAATTTGAGACAGCATTAAAAGAATTAGAAAGTCTGGCAGAGGCCTGTAACATGGAAGTTGTCGGAGTGGAGACACAGAATGTAAGCCAGATTAATACCGGTGTTTATGTAGGAACAGGACGTGTGGAGGAGATTAAAGCTGTTGCCCATATGATGGGGGCAGAGGTGATTATTTTTGATAATACGTTATCTCCAATGCAGCTTCGCAATCTAAAGGATATTATCGAGAGACCGGTATTTGACCGTACACATCTGATTTTACAAATTTTCTCATCAAGAGCGAGAACAAGAGAAGCACAGATTCAGGTAGAGACAGCGAGACTTCAGTATGAACTGCCAAGACTTACCGGTATGGGAGAAATATTGAGCCGTCAGGGAGGCGGAAGCGGCGGATTATCTAATAAGGGAGCTGGTGAGAAAAAACTTGAATTAGATAAGCGAAAAATCCGTCACAGAATCAGCGAGTTAAAGAAAGAACTTCGTGAGGTAGAGAAGAACAGAGAGACGCAGAGAAAGAGACGTTTAGTGCAGGGAATCCCACAGGTTGCCTTAGTAGGCTATACTAATGCAGGAAAGTCAACACTGTTAAATGCATTTATTGATAAATACGAGGAGAACGAAGAAAAGAAAGAAGACAGAAAAGTAATGGCAAAAAATATGCTTTTTGCGACACTTGATACTACAGTCCGCAAAATTCATTTGCCAGATAAAAGAGAATTTCTTCTTTCTGATACCGTAGGATTTATCAGCAAACTTCCACATAATCTCGTAGAAGCATTTCATTCTACATTAGAAGAAGTAAAGTTTGCCAATCTTCTGTTAGAAGTTGTAGACTATTCCGATGAACATTATATGGACCATATGGAAGTTACCCGCCAGACATTAAAAGAACTTGGCGCAGATGAGATTCCATGTATTCATGTCTTTAATAAATGCGATATTGCAAAGGCAAATGGGAGAGAAGATGTTCCAGCAGAGCTTCCGCATATCGGAAAAGACTGCATCTATATGGCAGCCGGACAGAATATTGGTTTAGAAGAACTCGTACAGCTTATTTCTAACCATATTTATCAGGATTATGTAGAATGTACGATGCTGATTCCGTATACGGAAGGGGCATTGGTGTCTTATTTCAATGAAAATGCAACTGTAAAAGAAACGGAATATGAGGCAGAGGGAACGAAAATAACGATGAGCTGTCTGCTTAAAGACCTCAAAAAATATAAGGAATATGTAATTCTATAGATCAATTTCTGATTGCCGCAGGCAAAAGAGACGCACCTAAAGAGAGAGCATACCCTATATTTGTGGCTTTAGTCGCGGCGGTTTGAATACTCGCTTATACACGCTCGTATCCAAATCTTGCTCCGAGGCCACAAATATAGGGTATGCTCTCTCTTTGGGAGCTGTCTTTGGCTGCCTATGCAAACTCAGAAATTGTTTTGAGAAAGATTTGAGGCTTCTACATCTCCTGTCTTCTTCCCCAAATCCCTCCAACTGATTTTCTGCTCCGCAGCCTCACAACTCAGAATTTCTCTATTGAAGATTCAGTCTCTTTGTCATGATGTATTTACTTCCCATCCAGCATACGGCTATCAGAATAATATTAAAGATGAGCCCAGTAATCAGAATTGGATTAAGGAAAGTTTCAAAGGAGTAGTTATTGCTGTAAATATTCACCCGCATAATTGTAGTGCTGCCGAAGTATCCCCAGACTACAAGCTGGATTAATCCAAATATCTGCTGAACAACATAAATTCCAACATATGCCCCAATGGAAGCAAGTACTTTGTGGCTGGAGGCAAGGTTTCCAAGTGTGATACTGAAAAACAGTATACCAATTGCCAGGAATGGTGATAGAACAAGGGCAATAATAATTAATGTTGTAAAGAGCGGTGTCTGGCTTGCATAACGTATCAGAGTGCTCCAGAAAATACTAAAGTTAGAGAAAAGCTCTGTACTTCCTACCAAAATAAAGATAGATATGCTGATAACTACAACGTCAATAAGAAGCCATAGTAAAGCAGCAAGTTCTTTTGAAAGCAAAAGCTGTGATGGTGTTACAGGCAGGGTATTTGTAAGGTAGCCCTGGTCGGTAAATACATTTTTATGAAAATGATAGCCGCTATATATATAAGTAAAGATAGCAATACTTGAAATGACAATGACAAGAGCAAAAATAAGAAGCATTGTCAACGTGCCTATGATAGTGGAATCGGTGTTTAATAAAGCGTCTGTTCCTCCGCTTATTGTAAAATAAAAGCGAGATAAGAGGGCAAATAATAACACGAATCCATGAATTGGCAGTAGAAGCTTTGAAATAGAACGCCATTCATATTTAAATAATTTTCCTAACATTTGAATACCTCCCGGAATAATACATCCACTGATTTTCCCTGATTAAAACGAATATCTTCCACATCATTTTTTAGGACGATATGTCCGTTTTTGATAAAAACAACTTCATCCAAAATATTTTCCACGTCAGAAATAAGATGCGTGGAAATGAGGATGGTGGAATCGGGTTCGTAATTGTTGATAATCGTACTTAAAATGTAATCTCTTGCAGCAGGGTCCACTCCGGCAATCGGCTCGTCGAGACAGTAAAGTTTAGCGCGGCGGCTCATGACAAGGATTAGCTGTACTTTTTCTTTTGTTCCTTTCGAAAGGGTTTTGATTCGGGCATTAGAATCAATGTTTAACTTTTCTAACATGGAAATTGCCCGGCTTCTGTCGAAGTCTTTATAAAAGTCCTCAAATAATGTAATTGCTTCTGAAACTTTCTGTGTTTCATCTAAGTAGGTACGCTCCGGGAGATAGGAGACGATTTTTTTCGATTCGACTCCAGGGGTATTTCCATTGATAAAAAGTTTTCCGCCTGTTGGAGCAAGTAATCCGTTGATTAACTTGATTAAAGTAGTCTTTCCACTGCCATTTGGCCCGAGAAGACCGATAATTTTACCGGATTCTAAGGAAAGAGTAATATTGTCGAGTGCCTGTTTGCGGCCATATTTTTTGGATAGATTTTTACATTCCAGAATCGTACTCATTTTTGATTCTCCTTTCCGAGTTTTTCAAGTAAAGTGATTGTCTTTTCGTAATCAAATCCCATCTGTGACATTTTATTAAGAAATTCTTTGATTTGTGTGGATGCCAGTTCCTCTCTCATTTTTTCAATCATAGCTTTGTCCTCTGTAATAAATCGCCCGCTTGTTCTTGCGGAATGAACCAGGTTCTCTCTTTCTAATTCGGAAAGAGCTTTCTGCATTGTGTTGGGATTTACCCCCGCCTGAGCAGCTAAATCTCTGACCGAAGGAAGTTTGTCGCCCGGCTGATATTTGCCTGATACAATATCCAGCGATACTTTCTCGATAATCTGAGCGTAAATTGGACGGCTGGAGTCAAGATTCCAAGACATTTATAACACCTCCTTTAAGTTATCAACACTTACATTCAAGAATGCCTCGGCATTTTTGCTGCAAGCTGCGCGTCATCTCACATCTGATACAATTCTATTTTGCAGGAAAATGTAATAAATTCCTTACAATAAAATCCTGTATTATTGTACTAAGTGATTAATACAATAATACATGCAGGACGAGAAAATGTCAACACAAAATAAAAATATTTTTTCGCCCATGACTTTTTTGCAAGTTTGAGATACAATGGTGAGAGTGTATTTAAAATGAGAGAAGATTATAAAAACTAGAGCGTGTTTGAAAAATGCTTTCTGCAAGATGTGCGTTGCAAAATCTCCCGCAAATTGGGGCGTGTAGATTACGGGAATGATTTTTCAAACACGCTCTAAAGAGGAGAAAACTATGGAAAATAAAAAAGCATTTGGTCATGCTCTTGCCATTTTTACGATTTTTATACAATATAACACAACCGTGGGACACACGGGGATAGCTCGCTTATGCTTAGCACAGTAGTGTTATCGAACGAGAACCAAACTTGCCGAGGTTGGGAAGCCCCACCTCTACAGGAGGGGGAGGATGTCACAGGATGCGTTATTGCATTGATTGGCATTTCCATCATTAGCTTTAGCGGGACAACGATGCATTTAAATCCAATTGGAGATATTTTGTCCGTTGGTGCGGCGATGGTATGGTCATTTTATGCAGTTCTTTCAAAGAAAATGGGAGCCTTTGGCTATTCAGTTATCCAGACAACGAGAAGAACCTTTTTCTACGGAATCTTATTTATGATTCCTGCATTATATTTCTTTGACTTCAAATGGGACTTGTACCGATTCTCCACACTAGCATACATATTCAACATTTTCTATCTGGGACTTGGCGTTTGTGACGTGGAATCTGGCAGTAAGAATCCTTGGAGCAATCAAGACAAGTGTATATATTTACCTTGCGCCGGTGGTCACAGCGGTAGCATCCGTCATCGTTTTACATGAGAAAATAACTTTTCTTTCTGGATTAGGAATCGTTCTGGTACTCGGTGGTTTGCTTTTATCCGAACAAAAGAAAAAACTTTTTCTTATTAGGGGTAGAAAGCACACGGAAAATGTTGTAGAATAAAAGATAAATCATAAAAGACAGGAGGAACATCTTTGAAAAGAGAAACCGTTATAGTAATAGATTTCGGTGGACAGTATAATCAGCTTGTTGCACGCCGCGTTCGCGAATGTAACGTATACTGTGAGATTTATTCTTATAAAACAAATATTGAAACAATCAAAGCAATGAACCCAAAGGGAATCATCTTAACAGGTGGACCAAACAGCTGCTACGAAGCAGATTCCCCAACCTATACAAAAGAACTTTTTGAACTGGGAATCCCTGTACTCGGTTTATGCTACGGCGCACAGCTTATGATGCATATCCTTGGCGGTAAAGTAGAAGCAGCGCCGGTACGTGAGTACGGAAAAACGGAAGTATTCGTAGATAAGAAAGATTCTAAAATCTTTGCAGATGTATCAGAAAAGACAATCTGCTGGATGAGTCACTTTGACTATATTTCCAAAGTAGCTCCGGGATTTACCATCAGCGCCCATACAGCGGACTGTCCGGTAGCAGCCGCAGAGAACGCAGACAAAGGCTTATACGCAATCCAGTATCATCCGGAAGTACTTCATACAGTAGAAGGAACGAAGATGTTATCCAACTTCGTATTAAACGTATGCGGATGTGCAGGCGACTGGAAGATGGATGCCTTTGTAGAGAACACCGTAAAAGAAATTCGTGAAAAAGTAGGCGATGGACGAGTATTACTCGCTCTCTCCGGCGGAGTAGACTCCTCCGTAGCAGCCGGATTATTATCTAAAGCCATCGGCAAGCAGTTAACTTGTGTATTCGTAGACCATGGTCTTCTCCGTAAAGACGAAGGCGACGAAGTAGAAAGCGTATTCGGTCCAGAAGGACAGTTCGACTTAAACTTCATTCGTGTTAATGCACAGCAGAGATACTACGATAAGTTAGCAGGCGTAACGGAACCAGAAGCAAAACGTAAGATAATCGGAGAAGAATTCATCCGTATTTTCGAAGAAGAAGCTAAGAAGATCGGTGCAGTAGACTTCCTCGCACAGGGAACCATTTACCCAGACGTTGTAGAAAGCGGTCTTGGCGGTGAATCCGCAGTAATCAAGTCCCACCACAATGTAGGAGGACTCCCTGACTACGTTGATTTCAAAGAAATCATCGAACCACTCCGCGATCTCTTCAAAGACGAAGTACGAAAAGCCGGCCTGGAACTCGGAATCCCTGAAAAGTTAGTATTCCGTCAGCCTTTCCCAGGTCCAGGACTCGGAATCCGAATCATTGGCGAAGTAACCGCAGAAAAAGTACAGATCGTACAGGATGCCGATGCCATCTACCGCGAAGAAATCGCGAATGCAGGTCTCGACCAGGAAATCAATCAGTACTTTGCAGCACTCACAAACATGCGCTCCGTTGGCGTAATGGGCGACGAGAGAACCTACGACTACGCAGTAGCACTTCGTGCCGTAAAGACCATCGACTTCATGACTGCAGAATCCGCTGAGTTACCATACGAAGTCCTTAATAAAGTTATGAACCGAATTATCAATGAGGTTAAGGGAGTCAATCGAGTATTCTATGATTTGACGAGCAAACCACCGGGAACGATAGAGTTTGAGTAGCGGACTAAATTGCGAAAAAGCCCATAAATAAAGGTTTTGCGGG
>OLPE01000157.1_pt1 | contig 76859 bp, 79 predicted proteins | sample 1671901 | NCBI WGS metagenome assembly OLPE01 (sample SAMEA3136624, study PRJEB25190) | human gut metagenome | biome: human gut; feature: human-associated habitat; material: faeces | place: Austria | collected 2013 | reverse complement strand
AATTCCGTTACATCGGTAACCCATTTCTCATTAAGGTGTTCCGCCTTAAATTCTCTATTAAGAATGTTTTCTGCAATAAATGCTGGGTTGTTTGAGGCTCTGGTACAGCCATTATACCGGCTCTTTAAGTTGGACCGGATCTGTTTTTTTCTGCAAATACGGAGGATCCTCTTATCATTTACCTGTATATCTTCATCGTGGCGCAGCTTGTCATTTAACCTTCTATATCCCATATCTGGATGTTTTTCATGTAATCGTTCCAGCTTCTCTGCCAATTCCTCGTTAAATCTCTCATTCGGTGTCTCTGCATGATGGAGCCATTTGTAGTAGGATGACCTGGCGATCCCTCCTATTTCACATAATAACAGGATTGGATAGTTATATTTTTCGTGTTCGTTCTTGATTGCCCGATAGATATGTTCCTGGCGTATCAGGCTCAGCCTCCCCTCCTCTCTATCTCTTCTAATTTTTTTAAGAAAGATATCTCTATTTCTGCCCGTCTTTTTTCCGCACGCAGAAGTCTTACTTCTGCCCGCAGTTTTTCTACTTCCGTCATTTCCTCTGGGGATTTTCTCTTTCCCCGCTTATCCTGCAGCCCATCCACCCCGTTTTCTTCATATTTTATAGTATAACTTCTGGCCTGCTGATAAGAAATGTGAAATTTTTTTGCTGTTTCCGAATAGTTATGAGAATGTTTTATGCAATATTGAACGATCTCGACACGTTCTTCAAATGTAGTTTTTCTGCCTTTAGTCATGATTGCTCTACCTCCTGTTTCCTTATCATGACTATTATACTTCATAATCCATCTTCTGAGTATCTGTGCATCTGAAATTTTGTGCCGGGCACAGATATCCCGGAGAGAACCTTTTCCAGAAAGGTAATCGAAAACAGCGGCTTCTTTTTGAGCAGGAGTTCGATAGGTATGACCTTTTCGAAAAAAAGCTTCCGGTCCAATTGCTTTATAATTTCTAAGCCATTTATCAACGGTCGTATAATAAACTCCTATTTTTGACGCAACAGAACTGATAGATTCTTTCTTCTGAAGAATTTTTTTCATCCATTGTATTTTTTCTTCTGGAGAAATCTTATCCATAAAAAATGCCCTCTTTCTGGAGGCTGTTCTTTGGCTACTGAAGTAAAAACAGATTTCCTATTCTTCCTGCTCCCATTTCCAAATCTCCCAATAAATTTGTAAAATAGGAACAAGCAGAAGTTATTTCACATTCTTTGTAAAGCTGATTTCTGGATTCTTTAAATAGGTATAATAGCCTGTATGTTTTCTATACATTGTTCCATCCAGATATCCCATATTTTTGATAATTCTACCGTTCATTTTTACAATGGATGTTGCCCATTTATTTTCAGGATTCTTTTTCCAGTTATGATTGTTATAATATTGATATCTGTATAAGTTTCCATTTTTAATACAAATTCGGATAGAGAAATCTGAACCACCGTTTGTAAGGTAATTCTGTCCATCTTTTTTTGAAAGTAAAAGCCATCTGCCTCCATCTTTAAATGTATCCATCTTTACTACTTTGCCATTTTTATAATAATAAATCTGGCATCCTGTGTAATGTCTTCCCGTTTTATCGTTTCCTGCTCCTTGTGTTCCTCTTAAAAGTACAGGGGCATTATTGTCCCCAATATTTACGATGGCATAATATTTTTTATTACTTACATTTTTCCTTAAATATTTTTTATATGCCTTTATCATAGTTGATGATGTTACTTTTCTAGATTCTATTGTTTGGATTGCTTTTGAGGTATTTGTTTTTACTTTCTGATTTACTTTCTTAACCTGTTTTTGCTGGGCGGCAGCAGCCTGCACATTTCCTGCTGGAACAGACAAACCAATTGGTATTGTTGCGGCAAACAAAAAAGCTATTGCCATTACAGAGCTTTTGATTTTACTCTTTACTGCCTGTACATCTCCTCGCTTACTTTCTAAAACCTTGTTTGTAAAATTTCTTTCTGTCTTTCTCATTTTACTCATCCTTTCTAAGATAATCTTTATTGAAGCCATCACTGCTTCTACCTATATATACGAGATAAAATGAGAATCCCACAAAATAAAAAAACAACCTTCTGAAGAATCCCCAAATCTTCCAACATGAATTCTGATTTGTCTCCACCAGCCAAAGACAGCACCCTAAAAAAGAAGAGAACCTATATTTGTGGCCTTAGAGCGAGGATTGAATATGAGCCTTTAAGCGAATATTCAACCCGCAGTGATAGAGTCACAAATATAGGTTCTCTTCTTTTTTAGGATGCGTCTCCTTTGCCTGCGGCAAATCAGAATCTTACCCTTTTATACTGCCTGGATATTCTTTGTTGCGATTACATCAACACCTGTTCCTGCTACGTTAGGAACGATGACATCACCAATCTTAACTGGTGCTTTTACTACGACCGGTTTAATTTCATCAAGAATATCAAAAATCTTTCCTTTTGGAATAACGTCTTTTGTCTTTACGGATACAGCGGCAAGGTTTCCACCTTCTACCTTAACGATTGATGTAACTACACGTGTTGGGTTTGTTACTTCTTCTCTTGCATATTTATCTCCACGAGGACAAGTATTACCTTTTACATCTGTTACTTCACCGTTTTCCATTGTAACTGTAATCTGGCATCCAAGAGGACATCCAATACATGTTAAGTCTCTTTTTTCCATGATACTACTCCTCCTCAATCTTTACAGTGATGGTCTCAAGACCTTCATATGCTTCGAGATCTTTCTTCTTTAAGATAACCTGTTCCATCTCGCCCGGAGCCATAACCTGTTTTCTACGATGCTGTACTCTTTCATCATTTAAGTATACGCTGATATAGCTATTCTTAAATACACCGCCTACACGGAAACGTACTGTCAGAAGGTCTGCCATGTTATCTACATGGATCGTGCTTGGTACTGTGTAACGAACACCATCGATTGCTTTAATTTCTACTACTTTATCAGATTTCTGTGCATCTTTGCCACAGTTGTTCTTTACATAAAGTGCTGCATTCTTACCTGCTGTTGCTGCTTCTTCTGAAACGTAATCAACAAGGTCATGTACATGCAGTACGTTACCACAGGCAAATACACCGTCGATGTTTGTCTCAAGACTTTCGTCTACTAATGGACCATTTGTTACAGGGTTCATTGCTACGTCTGCCTGTTTTGATAATTCGTTCTCAGGAATAAGACCACAGGAAAGAAGAAGTGTATCACAATCGTAATGTACTTCTGTTCCAGGGATTGGTTTTCTGTCTGGACCAACTTCTGCGATCACTACGCCTGTCAGTCTGTCTTTTCCTTCGATATCGATTACAGTATGGCTTAATAACAGTGGAATGTCATAATCATCAAGACACTGTACGATATTTCTCTTTAAGCCGCCGGAGTAAGGCATAACTTCTGCTACAACCTTAACTTCTGCTCCTTCAAATGTCATACGTCTTGCCATGATCAGTCCGATATCACCAGAACCTAAGATCACAACCTTTTTACCAGGCATGAAACCTTCCATGTTAACAAGTCTCTGTGCAGTACCTGCAGAATAAATACCTGCCGGACGATATCCAGGAATGTTCAGGGCTCCACGAGGACGTTCACGACATCCCATCGCTAAGATCACTGCCTTTGCCTGATACATAACGATACCTTCTTCGCGGTTCATTACGGTTACTACTTTATCTTTAGAAATATCACATACCATTGTATGTAACTTATACTCGATATTTAACTCAGCTGCCTGATCAATAAAACGAGCTGCATATTCCGGACCGGTTAACTCTTCTTTAAATGTATGAAGACCGAATCCATTATGGATACACTGATTTAAAATACCACCAAGCTGATTATCTCTTTCAATAACTAAAATACTGTCGATGCCCTCTTTTTTAGCAGCGATTGCAGCAGCTAAACCAGCAGGACCTCCACCTACGATTACGACATCATAAGATTTCATAGTATTATTCCTCACTTTCTTTCAACTCTAGTCTTCTTTAATCTTTCCTACTAACAGATTGGAACCTTCACCCTTCTTGGTGATTTCTGTCATTGGAATACCAAGCTCTCTTGAAAGAATTTCCATTGTTCTAGGAGTACAGAAACCTGCCTGGCAACGACCCATACCTGCACGAGTTCTACGTTTTACGCCATCCATAGTTCTTGCACCGATTGGACGGTTGATGGCATCCATAATCTCGCCTTCAGTAATCATCTCACAACGACATACGATGCTGCCGTATTCTGGTTTTTCTTTGATCAAAGCGTTCTTCTCTTCTAAAGTAAGGTCTTCCATGTGGATAACATCTTTACGTTTTGCAATGAAGTTATCCTTCTCTGGGAAGTGATATTTTGCCTGAATCTGTCCAGCGATTCTCTCAGCGATAGCAGGAGAACTTGTAAGACCTGGAGATTCAATTCCTAATGCATCAAAGAATCCTGGTGCATCTTTTGCTTCTTCGATAATGAATTCATGTTCTGGTAAATGAGCACGAAGTCCGGCGAAAGAAGTGATAATCTTATTCATAGGAAGTTTTGTTCTTGTGAGATAGCTGTGCTGTGCTTTGTAAGCTAAATCATCAAGAATCTCCTGTGTTGTCTCTACTGCATCCTTACCTTCAACGTCTGTTGCAGATGGTCCTACGAACATATTGCCGTGGATTGTAGGTGCACAGAGGATACCTTTACCCATCTTACCAGGAAGTGGGAATACTGTTGCTGAGAAGTAATCTCCTAATTCTTTATCCATAAGGAGATACTCACCTCTACGAGCGATAATATGTTTCTTATCTTCGCTAACCATGTTATGAAGAGTATCTGCATATACACCTGCTGCATTAACAACAATCTTAGTTTCAAATGTTCCTTTATTGGTTACTACTTCGTAGTGGTCATCTTTCTTGATGATGTTCTCAACTGCATGCTCAAACTTAAATTCGCATCCGTTCATTGCAGCATTTTCACCCATAGCAATCGCAAGTCCCCATGGACAGATAATACCACCTGTTGGAACATACAGAGCTGCTACTGTATTATCAGTCAGATTAGGCTCCATCTTAAGAGCTTCTTCTTTATCAATAATACGACATCCTGGAACACCGTTCTCTTTTGCCTGCTCTAAAAGGACATCTAACTTGCCTCTTTCTCCCGGTACAGTACAGACAATGAGGGAACCGTTTTTCTTAATTGGATAATCCAGATCCTCCGCCAGTTCATAAAGAAGCTCGTTACCTCTTACGTTCATCTCTGCCATAAGAGTTCCTGGTTTACAGTCATATCCACCATGAACAATACCACTGTTTGCTTTGGATGTTCCAGATGCAACGTCATCACCCTTATCGATTACGCACATATTTACCTGATACTTGGACAACTCTCTTGCAGTACAAGTACCAGTAACACCGGCACCAATTACAATAATGTCATACATATCTTCTTATACCTCCATTTGTTTTGGCCGCATGACAAAAAGCTACGCATTCCCTTTCTGCTTATCTGAGCATTAAAATATATCGGAAAGAAATAAAATTCACCAGCCAATTGCTTACAAAAAAATACATTCCGATAAAATCGCACAAATATTACCGCTTATGTCACCCGTTTCTATATGTATATATTACAACATTTTCTTTGTTCTGTAAATTATACATTTTTACAAATGTGCTTAATTTTTTGTATTTTTCCATGGTATTTGGGAAAATTCCCGAAAGTAAAACAAGAAATTACTCTTACTATTTAATTCATTAAGGTAGAGGCTGACGAAGTCAGGGAACCCAAGCATCTATATTTGTGACTTTCGTCGCGGCGTGTTGAATGCTCGCTTACGCGCTCGCATCCAACACTTGCTCCCAGGTCACAAATATAGATGCTTGGGTTCCCTGACTTCTGACAGTGGCTAAATTTAGTTGAATTAAAGTAGTGGATGGAGGATTTTGGAGAGAGGGTCTTTCAGTTTCTGCTTGCTCTTAAAGTATTCAAAACTGTAGGGAGATATATAAGTTCTGGCTAGAGCGTGCTTGAAAAATCAAAAAGTAATCTACACGCCCCAATTACAAGGAATTTTGCCTTCATTCAGTTGACATGCTATGCCGCCACCCTCATTCAGGCGAATTCTTCCTCAAATTATGATGAACCTCTTACAGAAAGGATTTTTCAAATACATGCTCCAGACTTTTAGCTTTTAATTACTCGGAAAGTATGATATAAATTTCTACTATTTTAACTACTTAGAAAATATGGATACGAGTTTCTACTATAAGTACTTCCTACTATAATTCTTAGTAATCAAACACTAAAAAAGAGGCACTGTCCCATTGCGAAGGAATCTTTATGGATACGTTATAAACACTTCAGCTTCCATCCGCAAATTTCTCAACTACTATTTCAATTCAAACAAAAGTCAGCCAAAATTAACGCTTAGAAAAAGAGATTTAATCATAACGAAAATGCTAATTCAATCAAAAGCAGCCAAAGTCAGCCCCAAAAAAGCGAAACAAGCCTATATTTGTGGCCTTAGATAATATGAAGTGACCCCACATTTGTAGCATCGTGGATTTACCTGTATACTAGAATAAGTAACAAACAAATGGTAACAGGGATTACCGCATACAAAAGGAGGTCACTATGTATAGAATACTAAAAATCGGGATGGATGTCCATAGTAAAACTTACACACTTTGCGCAATGGAACCTATGATTGGAGCAGAGGACCGCATTCTGGCGAATATTCAGGTAACTGCCGATTATAAAAATATCCTTCTCTTCATCGAAAATCTTAAAGCAAAACTTGGCTCTCAGGATACCTATGATATTCAATGTGGCTACGAGGCCGGCTGTCTTGGTTATTCTTTATATAATCAGCTTACAGAGGTTGGCGTAAATTGTGTGATTCTCGCTCCTTCTACTATGTTGACCCCACAGGGAAAACGTATTAAAACTGATAAAAGAGACGCACATGTTATTGCCCAGTGTTTATCTTATGGAACCTATCATCCAGTCTATGTTCCTACAGAAGATGATGATTCTGTAAAAGAATATATCCGGATGAGAAAAGTACATAAAGACAAGATTAAAGAGATGAAACAAAGGATCGGTGCATTCTGTTTGCGAAAAGGCTTAAAGTACGATGGAACAAACTGGAGCCTTAAACATCTTCAGTGGCTCAGAAATCTGAAATTAAGTGCATTGAACAGAGAAATACTTAATGAGTATATGGCTACTTTCGGAGAACTTACCGCGAAAGTGGAAAGATTTGATGCCAGGATTGAAGAGCTTGCTGCACAGGAACGATATCAGGAAAAAGTGAAACGCCTGGGATGCCTTTTGGGAATACAGACCCATACTGCTCTCAGCCTCATTGTAGAGACAGGAGATTTCCACAGATTTGCAAAAGGAAATATCTATGCTGCTTATCTGGGAATGGCTCCGGGTGAAAACTCCAGTGGGGACAAAGTAAAGAGGACAGGCATCTCAAAGGCAGGAAACAATCATTTACGGAAACTTCTTATTGAAGCATCACAAGGTATCTGCCGGGAAGCGTCGGGTACAAATCAAAGGTGCTGCGTGCACGGCAGGCGGGAAATATCGCAGAAGTCATAGCATACGCAGATAAAGGAAATGTAAGATTGAGGAAGAAGTATTATAAGATGATACGGGGAGGGAAAAAGAAAAATGTAGCAGTCGCAGCAGTAGCAAGAGAACTGGCCTGTTTTGTATGAGGAATGATGACAGATAATATAAGTATTTAAAGCAGTATAAACGGTAAATACATCACTGATGGCTGCCAGTCAAGTGTGCCAGAGGCACCGCTACGCGGCAAAAGCACTTGACAGGCAACCATCAGCAATGTAACAAAACAGCTACACAGGAACAAGCAGCAAGACTGCAGTTCCTGCCACAAAAAAAATATGACAGTATCCGGAAGAGGCTGTGGTCCCTGAAAGGTTTGAGTCATCTGCGTTCGCTCTATGTGCGCACGAAACATCGTGAACCACACCCTTAGATAGCAGGACTCACTGGCGAACCATTAGCCTATCGGTAAGCAATCCGCGAATAACAGAATGGTTAAATGCCGTGAACCGTTAAACCAAGCCTTTTCCAGATACTGTCAGATAAAATGTGAAAAAATGTCAAGCAAAAAGAAAGTGAATTTTTTCTCTTTTACCTCTTGACAAAAGTCACTTCATAACAGAGCGGGGATTGAATGCGGGCCTTTTAGCGAACATCCAACCCACAGTGATAGAGTCACAAATATAGGCTTGCTTCGCTCTTTTGGGGCGTCAACTTTGCCTTAATGAATGAAGGGATTGCTTTTCACTTTGGTAGCGTCAGCTTTGCCTAATGAATTAAATAGTAAACTTTTTCTCGTACCTACTCAAAATAATGCAAAGTATCAGTCCCACAAGTGATATTACAAGTCCTGCTTTTAATCCTGGGGTGCAGTATTTTAAGACTATGCTGTGATTTCCTTCTGATAATGGTAATGCCATAAACATTGTGTTTGCAGGAAGTATCTCTGTTTTCTTTCCATCTACGTATGCTGTCCAGCCTGTGGAATATGGAATGGATAAACATAAGATTTTCTTCTTGTTTAGGGCAATATTACCGGATATCTTATTCGTTTTAAAGCTGACGTTCTGAAGTGTGTTTTCTTTTAATGCATTAATCTGCTGGTTATACTGATCCATTGGCTGACAGTATACACTAATATCATCAAAGGAATATGTACCTGGCCTTGTAAAATATATAGTTATTGTCTTTTTCGCACTTTCCCCGTAACCAAAATTAAAAAGAAAATCGTGACGCCCACAATAATTTTTATTTCTAGCTGTATAGTAAATAAGTTTATTTTTTCGTATCGTATTCTTTTCATCTTTTGATGTCAGTATAAGTTTTGCTATGCCCTCCTTATCAACTTTTTCTTTTTTAGATGCCAGATTCTTTACGTTTATATTTTTAAATAATAAATACGTTTCTGTATTCTTCATTCCAGAAAACGATAAGGTAATCTGTGAATGCTTTTTCTTTACTATAAACATTTTACCCTTTTGTTGTATTCCATCACTGCAGGAAAGAATATAATTTATTTGTTTTCCGTCTGATCTAATATCTGTCTTTTTATAATCCGATAAATTTTTTTCTAATACAGCTGCACTTAAAACAGCATTCTGTTTTTCATATGGCTGCATTTTGTCAAAACTTTTTTTAGAAATATAACTGTCGTATGTATAACCAAAAGGAAGATAGTTTTGATTTTTATAAATGATATATTTGTTTTTATTCTTTTGATTTTTTAATGGTATATAACCATATGGAACTTCTCCTGATCTCTGTACACAGTTAACATAATATTTTACTCCTGCTATAGCTTCTAACGCTGTCCTCTGATCCCAGTTAAAATATCTGTGATCATTATTAAAATTAATATCTATCTCTTTTAAATATTGTACAATCCGACTGTTATCAAGACTCCAGAAATAGGAAGTACTATGAAGTCCACTTTGTAATGTAGAGTTTCTCACAATTGCATCCATCGAAGCTGAATATCTGTAAAAGTCCTTATCCTTCACATTCTGTTTAATAACGGTGTCTATTTCCTCTTCGGATTTTCTCAACCGCTCTTTCTTTACATATGCCTTGTTTACAATATTTTCCTTTGAATGTTTCTTTTTTTCAAATGAAGTATTTGCCGAATTTCCTTTTAAATGCTTCTCTTTCACATATGTCTTATTTGAAAAATATGTATAACCATTCAGCCCAATATTGCTAAATACACATACAAAAACTAGCACCTGAAAAGCAACAGACCATTTCTTCATTTTGTCCATGGAAAAAACTATTGCCAATAATGTTATTCCTACTGCAAGCCATAATGTAAGCATCGCTTCTGATTTCATAGATGATTCAAGCCTAATTTTATATAATACTGCCCAATACACAATAAGTGTAAAACACAGTATCAGTGCTTTTCCTTTTGTTATCTGACACAATTCCTGCCACATAAGAACTACGATATAAGCCAATAACATTCCGTATGCGAATGTCCATCTATTTGCTGCATAGGAAAATCCATTAAAAACTCGTCCGATAAATGGAAATAGCATAAATGCACTCATTACAAGAAAAGCAAACTTAACTGCTCCGTACTTTTTCCTCGTCAAAAACAGCAATACAATCCCAATAATAACAATAGAAGCATAGCCTAATGTCAATAAATTGCCCGGATTGCTCATAGTTAATAATGCTGTCGGAAGTTTTTTATAATAACTCCAATCATAGAGTAAATCATACTGATAGCCATCGGAAGTTCTACTTCCTCCTAAAAATAAATGCATAACCGGAATCAATATAAAGGCACTCATACACACTCCAAGTACCGCATAGCTTCCCATGCGAACAAGCATCCGTATAGCTTCCTTCCACTGTTCTTTACGATAATACATAAAAATACGAAATATGACATACAATATTGTCACAAGTACTATTATATAAAAGAAATAAAAGTTACTTGTACAACTGATAAATACCATTATGCTAAAAAATATAGCACTTTCTTTCTTAAAAATTTTTTCTACTCCAATCAATAATAATGGAAGATAAATCATCGGATTTAAAAAATATGGATGATGCAATCCAAACATTATGGTATAGCCGCAAAATACATAAATAAATGATCCAGTAAGTACCGCGATTTTGTTTTTATTCTTCATGTAAAAGCAGTATCCTGCAAATGCCATTCCTGCTAAATACATTCTTAGAAGAATCAATAAATCATAAAAATCCACCATATATTTGTTTGGTACAAATACAGAAAATAATGCTAACGGATCTCCAATTACATAATAATGCAAGGTAGAAATAATATCACTTCCGTATCCTATGCTTGCACTCCACATTGGAATAATCAACCTATGTTTATAAATCAGATTTTTCACTATATTCTGGAGCCAGTCAGAATAATAACTTAATGCTCTGAAATGCTGATTAAATCCATCTTTTTTCCATACAAAGGAAGCCCCCACCTCTCTAAAGTAGTGAAACATTACCCAGCACATTATCAAAAATAATACACTGTATATCAAATAATATTCAAGTCGTTTACCTGTGTTGTTGTTTTGTCTTTTTCTTCTCATCGATTCTTCCCTGTTGTCTCCTTTCTTCCTGCGTTCTTTAAGAATAGAATATCTTTAGACTGATTTTTTGTATTTTTTCTCGTAAATACACAGAACTATACACAATACTAGTCCTACAATTGATAAAATTATTCCCTGCCTTAATCCTGGTGTGCAATAATACAGCTTCACTGTATGTTTACCTTCCGTAAGTGATAATGCCATATACATTGTGTTTGCCTGCAGTATCTCCTGTTTTCTCCCATCTACAATAGCTTTCCAGCCTTTTGAATGTGGGACAGACAAACAAAGAATCTTATCTTTCTTCAAATTAACATTCCCCTGAATAGTATTAGTCTCTATTTTTACATTCTCCAGCACACACTCTTTTAATTTAGAAATTTGTTCTGGATACTGATTCATAGACTGTGCATATACTTTTAAATCATTAATTTTATAATTGCCTTTCTGTGGAAACTTCAAAACGATTGTCTGCTTTCCTTTTTTATAATAAGAAAGATTTATAAGGAAATGATTCCGCCCTGTGTAATATATATTTCCTGGCTGAAAATAAAAAAATTGCTTTTTGTTTCTTTCTCCGGTCGAATTTTGTACAATAATAGTATATTTTGAACCTATACTATCATCATCCGCAACTCTGCTGGCTTTCGGACCGGATATATTTCCTATAAATAAACTAACTTCACTATTTGTTATCGCTTTACTGGTTTCTAAAACAATACTTGCATCATCACTTTTTGCTTTAAAAATATTTCCTTTTTTATCCACATCATTATATTGTACAATTTTATATGGAATTTCTGAATAAGTTTGTTTTATATCTGTTTTAGAATACCCTTTCTGCTCTTTTTCCAATAATACGCCTTGCATTAATGCACTTTGTCTTTCCATTTCATTCAGTTTTTCATAATCTGTTCTGGTATAATAAGTGTCATATGTATATCCAATTGGCAGTGCGTATTTATTTCTGAAAACCGCACATTTTTTTGTTTTATCTACCGTTTTAACAGTATAATTCGCTATTTTTTCATATCCAAAAGGAACGCTATATTTATTATTTTTTTCTGTTTTTGTTACATAATATTTAGTGGCAGCCAGCGTATTTAAAACCGTTTTTCCATCTAAATTCTTATAATTATACGCACCTTTATTTATTAAACCTGTCTCTTCGAAAAATTGTGCAGGGAGCTTTCCTGCAAGACTCCAGTAAAAATTAGTAGAGTGCAAGTTACTTTGTAAGGTAGAATTTCTTTCTATCAATTCTGATTTTGCATCATATCGGAAGAAACTTTTATCACCTGTAGTTGCTTTTTCTATCGCTCTATCAGCCGAACTTTTTAAATCCTTTTGTACTTTTTCTATTTTCACAAATTCTGTGTTTTGTAAATCTGAATTATAAAATACCTTTTTTACGTTTAACTGCACTGTTATAATAGTAAGCGCAAACATAGCAATCTGTATCATATATGAAAATTCTTTATGTTTTCTTAATTTACTTTTAGATAAAATACTTCCAACTGCCAAAATAATTAATCCAATAGCAAGCAAGTAAATGTATTTACGTATTTCGCCTTCAAAATCTGCACTGAAATTATAAAAATTATATGCACAAACAATAGCCACAATAAGGCAAATTCCAATAAAGTTTTTCCAGTTCAGCTCTGACAATTTATCCCACATAACTACAACAATATAGCTCATCAATAACACATAACTGAACATCCATCGATTTGATGGATAGGAAAATCCATTAAAAATCTTTCCAACAATTGGTGTAAATAAAAACAGCGTCAATATCGTAAAATTAATTTTAAGTTCTGCATTTTCCTTTCGCTTCATGAACAATAAACAAACACCAAATAATACAATACCACACAAACCTAACATTGTATGATGCGCTCCCTGCGTTCCCGTTACAAGTATCTCTGGTAGCCTTTTATAAAATTCTTCTTCATATAATAGTCGAAATTTTTGTCCCGAACCATCTCTGCTGTTTTCCATAAATAAATTTATGACGGGAAGCAATATACAGGCACCCATCATTACACCAACAATCGTATAAACTATCATGCAGCCAAGCTTTTTTAATAGGATCCCGATATCTTTTATTCCATATATGCTAAATAAACGAATGAAAAGATAAATTACTGCATTTAACGCAATCATATACATAAAATAAAAATTACTTACTGTACATAGGAATACCAGTAAAATAAAAAATAATGGAGATTTTTCTTCTAAAATTTTCTCTATTCCGACTAATAATAATGGAAAATAAATCAGCGGATTTATAAAAAATGGATGATGAAATCCCATAACTAATATATACATTGAAAAGGCATATAACATTGCTCCTGTCATTACTGCTATTTTATTGTTCTGTTTTCTGTAAAAGCAATAAATAGAAAAAGATAATCCTGCAAGATACATACGAAACAAGATCATGATATCGTAAAAATAAACCATATATTTGTCTGGAACAAATACCGATAACAGGCACAAGGGATCTCCTATTACATAATAATGAAACGTTGTGATAATATCACTTCCATATCCAATAGAAAAACTCCACAATGGAATCTCCAGCTTATGCTTAAAAAGAATATTTTTTATTATTTGTTGTAACCAATCCGAATAAAATTGCAATGCATGAATATGCTGCGTTCGTCCATCCACATTCCATACAAAAGATAATTTTGCCCTCCAAAATCCGTAAAAAAATAGTGCACTTATAGCCACAAATACTACTGTATATATTGCAAAATATAAGTTATTATACCTTTTAGTACAACTTTTGTTCATCTATTTTCCTCTCTCATCTGTATTATATTCATATACTCCTGCTTATTATATACTAATCTCCAAGCAAAAAAAAGCCTTGATTTTCAAAAAACAGACGAAGGCTGGCCACAACCACAAAAAAACCTGCGCTGTTCAATCATAGATTCAACAACACAGGTTTTTTATAAAAAATTCGAATATTATTCTGTTAAAAATCCGGTATACTGACGTACTAATGTCTGAGATTCAATCTGTTTCATTGTCTCTAATACTACACCAGCGATAATGATGATAGATGTTCCTCCAAAGGAGACATTCGCACCAAAGTATCCGTTAAAGAAAATCGGAATTACTGCAACGATACAAAGACCAACTGCACCGATAAAAATAATATAAGTTAAAATTGAATTTAAGTAATCAACGGTTGCCTTACCAGGACGAATTCCTGGAATGTAACCACCCTGTTTCTTCATGTTATTGGATATTTCTAACGGATTAAATGTAATCGATGTGTAGAAATATGCGAATATTACGTTGAGAACCAGGTAAACGATTAAACCGATAGACCAGTTCCAGTGATCTGGATTACACCAGTTTGACTGATTTAATGCGTTGAAAATAAATCCGGCAGCACCTTTTGGATCTGCTCCAATGAGCTGCTTGATTACCAGTGGGAACTGTAACAGTGAGGAAGAAAAGATGATTGGCATTACATTTGCTGTATTTACTTTTACAGGTAATGTTGATCCTAATCCTCCAAGCTGGCTTCCACCCTGGATTTTTCTTGAATACTGCACAGGGATTCTTCTCTCTGCATCATTTAAAATAATTGTAAGAATAATCGTTCCAATGATAACAAGGAAAATAATCACTCCGGCAATAATTACGTTGCTAATCTGTTTACCTTCCATAAATTTCTGGTACAGATTATATAAATCACTTGGCATACGGGAAACGATGTTACAAAGTAAGATGATGGAAATACCGTTTCCTACACCTTTATCTGTAATCTGTTCTCCAAGCCACATAACAAAGACTGATCCTGCTGTTAAGCAAACAATCATCTCCATTACGATCAGCGGACCATAGTTTGACAAAAGGCCCTGTTTTCCAAAACCGATTGCCAGACCGGCACTTTCAAGAACGGAAAGTCCGAGGGTAACAAATCTTGTGATGTTGTTAATCTTCTTACGTCCGTCCTCGCCATCACGATACAGCTCTTCCAATGCCGGAATGGCAATGGTAAGGAGCTGGATAATGATAGAAGCCGTGATATATGGTGTTACGTTTAACGCGAACAGTGACATAGATTCAAATGATCCGCCAGTAAAGGAATTCAACAGGTTAAAAGAATCTCCTAACAAAGAGTTTAAATACTGGCTGATTGTATCAGTGTCAATTCCCGGTATTGGAAGCTGACTGCCCAATCGGCAGATAATTAAAACTACTAATGTAAATAGGAGTCTTTTTCTAATATCCTTCACTTTCAGAGCATTTCTGAGAGTTTCGAACATTAAATCACCTCAGCTTTTCCGCCAGCAGCTTCAATCTTAGCTACAGCACTCTTAGAGAATGCGTTAACCTGAACTGTAAGCTTCTTGCTTAATTCTCCGTTTCCAAGAATTTTAACACCGTCAAAGGTATTTTTTACTAAACCACTTTCGATTAAAGTGTCGATTGTTACAACGCTATCTGCTTCGAATCTTTCAAGTTCGGAAACATTGATTGCGATGATTTTCTTTGAGTTGATGCAAGTGAAGCCTCTCTTAGGAAGTCTTCTGTATAAAGGCATCTGTCCACCTTCAAAACCTACACGAACTTTTCCGCCAGAACGAGATTTCTGACCTTTCTGTCCTCTGCCTGCAGTCTTTCCGTTTCCTGAACCATGTCCACGACCTACACGGAAAGCATCGCTGTGTTTGGAACCTGCAGCAGGATGTAAATTAGATAAATTCATTTACGGGTACCTCCTTATCTGCAATTAAATTTCTTCAACTTTTACCAAGTGTCTAACATGCCAAATCATTCCGCGTACAGCATCGTTGTCAGGCATTTCAACTGTTTTGTTGACTTTTTTAAGTCCTAATGCTTCTACAGTTGCTCTCTGTTTAGGAATAGCACCGATAGGAGACTTAACTAATGTGATTTTTAATTTATCTGCCATCTTTCTTTCCTCCTTTTACAGTTCGTCAACTGATTTGCCACGAAGTCTTGCAACTTCTTCTGGAGTCTTAATCTCTTTAAGACCAGCGATTGTAGCAAGTACTACGTTCTGTTTATTGTTAGAACCTAATGCTTTGGAACGGATATTCTTATATCCTGCAAGTTCAAGAACCGCACGAGAAGGACCTCCGGCGATGATACCGGTACCTTCTGGAGATGCTTTTAATAAAACTTCTGCACTTCCAAATTTTCCAATGAAATCATGTGGGATGGAACCTACTTCATTTACAGGAACCTTAACCAGTTTCTTCATAGCGTCTTCTTTTCCCTTACGGATAGCTTCAGGAATTTCAATCGCTTTACCTAAACCAGCTCCAACATGACCGTTTTTATCACCAACTACTACTAAAGCAGCGAAACGCATATTACGTCCACCTTTTACTACCTTAGTAACACGTTTGATTGATACTACTGTTTCTTCTAATTCTAATTGACTAGCATCAATTAATTCGCGCTTCATGTTATATCCTCCTTGTTTAGAAATTAAGACCAGCTTCACGGGCTGCATCTGCCAGTGCCTGAATCTTACCCTGGTAAATGAAACCTCCTCTGTCGAAGACAACTGTTGTGATACCTTTTTCAATTGCTCTCTTAGCAATTACTGTTCCTAAATGAGCTGCTGCTGCAACGTCATTAGTTTTTTCAAGCTCTGCCTTAACTTCTTTCTGTACTGTAGAAGCTGAAACAAGAGTTTTTCCAACGGTATCATCGATAATCTGAGCATACATATGATTGTTGCTTCTGAATACGGCTAAACGTGGAGTAGAAGCAGTTCCGCTGATGCGGTTACGAAGTCTTCTATGTTTTTTAGCACGAACTTCACTTCTTGATTTTTTATTAATCATTCTTACTTCCTCCTAATTATTTCTTACCTGTCTTGCCGACTTTACGTCTGATTACTTCATCAGCATACTTGATACCTTTTCCCTTGTAAGGTTCTGGTTTTCTCTTTTCTCTGATTTCAGCTGCGTACTGTCCAACTTTCTGTTTGTCGATTCCCTTGATAGTAATCTTGTTCTGTCCGTCTAATACAGACTCAAGACCTTCTGGATCTTCCATTTCTACAGGATGAGAATATCCAAGAGAAAGAATAAGTTTCTTGCCCTGTTTCTGAGCTCTGTAACCAACACCGTTGATTTCAAGAACTTTTTCGTATCCCTTTGTAACACCTGTTACCATATTTGCAACCAGAGTTCTTGTAAGACCATGTAAAGATTTCATTTTCTTTAAATCGTTAGGTCTTGTAACAACTACCTGATTATTTTCAACTTTAATGTCCATTTCTACTGGAAGACTCTCTGTGAGTGTTCCTTTAGGACCCTTTACAGTCACAACGTTGTTCTCTGCAACAGTAACTTCAACACCTGCAGGGATTTCAACTGGTAATCTACCAATTCGTGACATATTGCACCTCCTTAAATTGTCGGAAAAGACCATGTCTTTTCTGTTTTCAGTAGTATATATATCTCTCATCGTCTTAGCGATGAGCTTTTCAGAAAAGGCTTTTAATAAAGCCTTTCTTCTTAAGCTAATCCCGTAACCTATACGGTTAATGTAATGCAGTTCTTAAAGAACTACCATACAAATGCTAATACCTCTCCACCTACGTTCATAGAACGAGCTTCTTTGTCTGTAACAACACCTTTGTTTGTGGAGATGATTGCAACGCCTAAACCACCAAGTACTTTTGGCATATTTTCAACGTCTGCGTATACTCGAAGTCCTGGTTTAGAGATTCTCTTTAATCCAGAAATAATTCTTTCGTTCTTATCAGCACCGTATTTTAATGCAATACGGATTGTCTTAAATGCACCATCCTCGATGATGTCATAACCTTTGATATATCCTTCTTTTAAAAGAATATCAGCGATGGAAATTTTCATTTTAGATGCAGGAACATCTACTGTATCGTGTTTTGCAGTATTTGCATTACGAATTCTAGTAAGCATATCTGCAATTGGATCGCTCATTGTCATTATTAGCTGCCTCCTTCCTAATATTTCTACCAGCTTGCTTTTTTAACTCCAGGAATCTGACCTTTGTATGCTAATTCACGGAAACAGATTCTGCAGATTCCGTATTTTCTTAAATAAGCATGTGGGCGGCCACAAATTTTGCAACGAGAATATTCTCTAGATGAGAATTTCTGTTTACGCTGCTGTTTAACTTTCATTGCTTTCTTAGCCATTAGAAATCCTCCTAACTATTTTGCGTACGGCATTCCAAATAAAGTAAGTAATTCACGAGCTTCTTCATCAGTATGAGCTGTTGTAACGAAGATAACATCCATACCTCTAACTTTGTCTACCTGATCGTACTCGATTTCAGGGAAGATTAACTGCTCTTTAATACCAAGTGCGTAGTTTCCTCTTCCGTCGAACGCGTTAGGATTAACACCTCTAAAGTCACGTACACGTGGTAAAGCAAGGTTAATAAGACGATCAGCGAATTCGTACATCTTGTCGCCTCTTAAAGTTACTTTACATCCGATTGGCATTCCTTCTCTTAACTTGAAGTTAGCAACGGATTTCTTTGCTTTACAAACTACAGCTTTCTGACCTGTGATTTTTTCCATATCACCGATTGCAGAGTCTAATAATTTATGATTTTCTTTTGCATCACCAACACCCATGTTTACAACGATCTTAACGAGCTTTGGAATCTGCATTTCATTTTTATAGCCAAATTTTTTCATCATGGCAGCCTTAATCTGGCTGTCATACTGTTCTTTCAGTCTAGTCAACTTCGGTCAGCCTCCTCTCTTAAATTAGTCGATTACTTCGCCAGTTGATTTTGCGAAACGTACTTTCTTTCCATCTACAAACTTGAAACCAACTCTTGTAGGCTGTCCGTTGTGGAGAAGCATAACGTTAGATACGTCGATTGCTGCTTCTTCCTGAACAATACCGCCTGCCTGATTCTGCATGCTTGGTTTTGTATGTTTTGTAGCCATGTTGATGCCTTCTACAACAACTTTATGATTCTTAGCGTCAACGGAAAGAACCTTTCCTTCTTTATCGATATCTTTACCGGCAATAACTTTTACCATGTCATTTCTTTTAATTTTCTGAGCCACAGTAGTTACCTCCTTATAATACTTCCGGTGCTAAGGAAACAATCTTCATGAATTTCTTCTCACGAAGTTCTCTAGCAACTGGTCCAAAAATACGGGTTCCTCTTGGATTCAGATCATCTTTGATGATAACTGCAGCATTTTCGTCAAATTTGATGTAAGAACCATCTTTACGACGAGCGCCTTTTTTTGTACGTACAACTACGGCTTTAACTACGTCACCTTTTTTTACAACACCGCCTGGTGTTGCATCTTTAACTGTAGCAACGATAGTGTCACCGATATTAGCATATCTTCTTGTTGAGCCACCCATAACACGGATACAAAGAAGTTCTTTTGCTCCAGTATTATCAGCAACTTTAAGTCTAGATTCCTGTTGGATCATACTATATCTCCTTCCGTGCTAACTATTTAGCCTTCTCAACGATTTCAACAAGTCTCCATCTCTTATCTTTAGATAAAGGTCTTGTTTCCATTACTTTTACTCTGTCACCAATTCTGCACTCATTGTTTTCATCATGAGCTTTTAATTTATAAGTTCTTTTTACGATCTTGTTATATAAAGGATGTTTTACGTTGTCTGTTACACTTACAACGATTGTTTTATCCATTTTATCGCTTGTTACGAGACCTACACGAGTTTTTCTAAGGTTTCTTTCCACAACAAATTCCTCCTTCCCGATTACTCAGCACTATTCTGTTCAGCAATAATTCCCTGGATTCTGGCAATATTTCTTCTGACTTCTTTAATTCTGCTGGTGTTATCTAACTGATTTGTTGCGTTCTGGAATCTCAAATTAAATAATTCCTTCTTAGCAGCTACTAATTCTTCATTAAGTTCTGCGATGGATTTTGTTCTTAAATCTTCTACATACTTAGTTGTTTTCACTGTTATCACCGCCTTCTAAATCTGCACGAGATACGATTTTACATTTTACAGGTAATTTATGCATTGCAAGACGTAAAGCTTCTCTCGCTGTTTCTTCAGGTACTCCAGCAACTTCAAACATTACACGACCTGGTTTAACTACTGCTACCCAATATTCCAGTGAACCTTTACCAGAACCCATACGAGTTTCTGCAGGTTTTGCTGTAACCGGTTTATCTGGGAAAATCTTAATCCAAACTTTACCACCACGCTTCATATAACGAGTCATGGCTACACGGGCTGCTTCGATCTGGTTGGATTTAATCCAGCATGGATCACAAGCTACCAGTCCGAAATCACCATAAGTGATAGCTGTTCCTTTTGTAGCTTTTCCAGCCATGGAACCACGGAACTGTTTACGACGTTTTACTCTTTTAGGCATTAACATTATTTATCGCTCCCTTCCTTAGTTTCCTTTGTAGGAAGTACTTCACCATGGTATACCCAAACTTTAACACCAACTTTTCCATAAGTTGTGTTAGCTTCAGCGAAACCATAATCAATATTTGCTCTAAGTGTCTGCAGTGGAATTGTTCCCTCGCTGTAGAACTCTGTACGGGCCATATCAGCTCCGCCTAAACGGCCGGAACAAGATGTCTTGATACCTAATGCGCCGTTTCTCATAGTTCTCTGCATACAGGACTTCATTGCACGACGGAAGGAAATACGATTCTCTAACTGCTGTGCGATGTTCTCAGCTACTAACTGAGCATCTTTATCTACATCAAATCTCTTAACTTCTTTGATTTCGATGATGAGTTTCTTTCCTGTAAGTTTTTCAAGTTCTTTCTTTAACTCATCGATTGCAGAACCGCCACGTCCAATAACGATACCCGGTTTTGCTGTATGAATAATGATCTTTACACGATCAGAAGCACGTTCGATTTCTGTTCTAGAAATTCCTGCGCTGTATAAACGATTTTTAATATATTTTCTGATTTTATCATCTTCAACAAGATTGTCTGCGAAATCTTTTTCTGCATACCATCTTGAATCCCAATCCTTGATGATTCCGACTCTTAAACCATGAGGATTAACTTTCTGTCCCATTGTAAACCTCCTTATCTTTCATCCAGAACAACAGTAATATGGCACTGTCTCTTTTCGATTCTGTAAGCACGGCCCTGTGCTCTAGGCTGTATTCTCTTCATTGTAGGTCCTTTATCTGCGTAACACTCTGCTACATAAAGGTTCTCTCTATTCATGCCATTATTGTTCTCTGCGTTTGCAATGGCAGATTTTAATAACTTTCCAATGATTTCTGAAGCATATCTTGGATTATATTCTAAAATTCCTAAAGCTGTTTCAACATCTTTACCTCTGATGGCATCAAGTACGAAACATGCTTTTGTTACAGAACATCTAGCGTAAGAAAGCTTAGCAGATGGTCTGTTATCTTTATTTGCATTTCTTTCTCTTTTAATCTGGGATCTATGTCCTTTTGCCATGGATGAACCCTCCTTTCAGGCTGTTATCTATCTAACTTTACTCTTCTTTTCGTCTTTTCCATGTCCTCTGTATGTTCTGGTTGCAACGAATTCTCCTAATTTATGTCCAACCATATCTTCTGTAACATATACAGGTACATGTCTTCTTCCATCATGAACTGCGAAGGTATGACCTACGAAGGATGGGAAGATAGTAGAACGGCGGGACCATGTCTTAATAACACTCTTGTCGCCGGACTGATTCATCGCATCTACTTTTTTTAATAAACTTGCATCAGCAAATGGTCCTTTTTTTAATGAACGAGCCATGAGTTACCTCCTTAATTATTTAACGTTCTTTCCGTCTCTTGTTCTTACGATCAATTTGTTAGAATGTTTGTTTTTCTTTCTGGTCTTTAAGCCGAGTGCCGGTTTACCCCATGGAGTACATGGACCTGGACGACCGATACTAGCCTTACCTTCTCCACCACCGTGTGGATGATCGTTAGGGTTCATAACAGAACCACGAACTGTAGGACGGATTCCCATGTGACGTTTACGTCCTGCTTTACCAATGTTGATAAGGTCATGTTCGATGTTTCCAACCTGACCGATTGTAGCACGACAGTTTAAAGGAACCATTCTCATTTCTCCGGATGGAAGTCTTAATGTTGCATATTTTCCTTCCTTAGCCATAAGCTGTGCGGAGTTACCAGCGGAACGAACTAACTGAGCTCCTTTTCCAGGATGCATCTCAATGTTGTGAATTTCTGTACCAACTGGGATATTCTCAAGTGGAAGGCAGTTTCCAATATGAATTTCAGCGTCTGGACCGTTCATGATTGTTGTGCCAACCTCTAATTTATTAGGTGCAATAATGTAGGACTTCTGTCCATCTACGTAACAGATTAAAGCAATGTTTGCTGTTCTGTTTGGATCGTATTCGATAGCAACAACTTTTGCTGGAATACCATCTTTATTTCTCTTGAAATCGATTAATCTATATTTCTTCTTAGCACCGCCGCCACGATGTCTAACTGTGATTTTACCCTGGTTGTTACGGCCGGAATTTTTCTTTAAAGAATAAGTGAGAGATTTCTCAGGAGTTTTCTTTGTGATCTCTGAAAAATCAGAACCGGTCATATGTCTTCTGGAAGGTGTATATGGGTTATAAGTTTTGATTCCCATTACTTTCACTCCTTTCGTTTCCGAATATTTGATATCACGCTTTTATGCGTATAATTTCCTGTTATCTTTAAATCTTACAGACCTTCAAAAATCTGAATATCTGCACTATCCTGTGTTAACTGAACAATGGCTTTTTTCTTAGCAGCAGTTCTTCCGTAAACCATGCCTCTTCTTTTCTTTTTACCATTTAAGTTCATTGTGTTAACTTTAGCAACTTTAGCACCCTCGAACATTCTCTCAACTGCTTCTTTAACCTGAGTCTTAGTTGCATCTGGATTTACGTAAAATGTGTATTTCTTTTCGCCCATAGCAGTCATACTTTTTTCAGTAACGACTGGCTTTAAGATGACGTCATAATATTTTAAATCTGCCATTATGCGTATACCTCCTCGATTGCTGCAACTGCCTCGCTTGTAACAACAACTGTATCGTATTTAAGAATATCGTATACGTTGATGTTGTTTAATGCAGTAGTTGCTACTTTAGGTAAGTTGTTAGCTGACTTAACCACAACATCGTCTTTTTCTTTTGTTACGATTAAAGCCTTCTCAACTTTGAGATTATCTAAAACTGCTTTGATCTGTTTTGTTTTAATCTCAGCTAATTTTAACTCATCTAATACGATGAATTTGCTCTCATTAACTTTAGATGTTAAAACAGATTTCATTGCGAGCTGTTTTTCTTTCTTATTCATCTTTACGGAATAATCTCTTGGTGTTGGAGCAAATACAACTCCGCCGCCTGTCCACTGTGGAGCACGGATAGATCCCTGTCTTGCATGACCTGTTCCTTTCTGTCTCCATGGTTTTCTTCCGCCGCCTCTTACTTCAGAACGTGTTTTAGCCTTCTGAGTACCCTGGCGTTTATTTGCAAGCTGTGCTACAACAGCCTGATGTACTAAATGTTCATTCACAGGCACTGCAAAGATAGAATCGCTTAATTCGATTGTACCAACCTGAGCACCTTCCATATTATAAACAGATACTGATGCCATTTGTAAGTCCTCCTTCCTTAAGCGCCTACGCTTTAACTGCTGCTTTTAATGTTACTAAAGACTTCTTAGGTCCTGGAACGGATCCTTTTACTAAAATAACATTATTTTCTGCATCTATTTTAACTACTTCAAGATTCTGGATAGTAATCTGTACATGTCCCATCTGTCCAGGCATCTTCTTGCCTTTCATTACCTTGGATGGGTCAGATGCCATACCGTTTGATCCTGCATGACGATGGTATTTAGAACCATGTGTCTTAGGACCTGTATGCTGTCCATGTCTCTTGATAGCTCCCTGAAAACCTTTACCTTTTGAAATAGCAGTTGCATCAACTTTATCACCAGCTTCAAAAACATCAACTGTGATTTTCTGACCTAATTCGTAATTCTCTGCATCGTCTAATTTAAATTCTCTGACGAATCTCTTAACAGATACTCCTGCTTTTTCGAAATGTCCTTTCATTGGCTTTGTGGATAACTTTTCTCTCATATCCTGGAAGCCAACCTGTACGGCACTGTAACCGTCATTTTCAACTGTTTTAACCTGTGTTACTTCACAAGGTCCAGCCTGTAATACTGTAACCGGAATTAATTCACCATCTTCTGCGAAGATCTGAGTCATACCGATTTTTGTTGCTAAAATAGCCTTCTTCATTTCGTCTTCCTCCTAATTTTCTACAGCGGATTGCTTCAAACATCTGATGCAATCATTCTAGTCTACAGCGGATTACCCTCTCAAAATGTCTTACGTTCTAGCCTGGATAATCATACTAGCTATAGGACGTAAAATTATTTCTGTTTCATCTTGATGTCGATGTAAACACCTGCTGGCATTTCGAGTCTTGATAATGCATCAACTGTCTTCTGTGTTGGTGTAATGATATCAATTAATCTCTTGTGTGTTCTCTGCTCGAACTGCTCTCTGGAATCTTTATATTTGTGAACCGCTCTAAGAATTGTAACTACCTCTTTCTTAGTTGGCATCGGTACTGGACCGCTCACCTTAGATCCTGTTTTCTTTACAGTTTCGATGATGCTCTTTGCGGATGCATCGATTAACTGATGATCATACGCTTTCAACGTGATTCTCATAATTTGACTTGCCATAAAAAAAGTCGCCTCCTTTTCGCACTTAATCTAGTACGACAAGCGGTGACTGTACACTCCTCCGTGTGTATCATCTATGATACCACACTGCGTCTCTACGCTGAATTTGTAGATTGTAAATATTGTACAGTGACTTGTCGCCAGTTTCTAAACTTGACATTCGCTCCACGGAAAACCTGCAATGGATTTTTCCATCACAGCAACCTCGCGCTTCTTTGCTATCATGTCACACAACGCTTTTTATTATACACGATTCCAGGAATAAATCAAGTGTTTTTTTCAAAAAGTTTTAAAGGAATATCAAGAAAGTTTTTGTGCAGATTGACGAAGAGTAGCTCCAATGGGGTGTTGACAAGGCTGACGAAACCTTAGACTTTCTATTAGGAGAAAGTCTAAGGTTTCTGTCTTCTGCAGCTCCGTTTTGAAGCACTTTGTTTTGTCACGTTGAGTAATTAACTACCGCTTATGCAGTACAGCTTTGCTCAAAAGCTTTTGAATCCTCTTCTTTCCTTAGTATACTTCTCAATGCGCTTTCAATAGCTGAAAAGCTTTTATACTTGCTTCTTAGTGTGCTTCCTCAATAGCTGAAAAGCTTCTATACTTGCTTCTTAGTGCGCTTCCTCAATAGCTGAGTAAACTTTTTAATTTATCGGAAAGTATTTGAGGAATAGGTCAGATGGCTGTGGGGAATCTTTTGATTTTTTCTATCCTTCATCTACTCGCTATATTCTTCATTCAGTATTGTGAATTTATCTTTGAGTCCTTTGGTGACGGTGACTTTTTTATTCTGGTCGATGAAAATGCCTTCGGCTCCGTAGGTTTCTAAAAGTTTTTGGCCTTTTTCTTTGCCGAGGACAAAACAGGCGGTGGAAAGACCGTCGGAGAGTAAGCCCTTGTCGCTTACTACTGTTACGGAAATCAGGCCGCTTTCTGCTGGGTAGCCGGTTGCGGGGTCTAAAATGTGATGGTATCTTTTTCCGTTTTGCATGAAATACTTTTCGTAGTCTCCGGATGTGGAGACGTTGGTTGTGCCAGAGAGGGACAGGACTCCCATTGCTTCTCCATCCTTGCCTCTTGGATTTTGTACAGCGACATTCCAGTTAGTTCCGTCTGCTTTGCTTCCATATAAGAGGATGCTGCCTCCAACGGCGATGACCGCTCCGCTTGCTTCTTTTTGTTGTTTTAAATAGTTCTGTGCTACGTCACAGGCGATTCCTTTGCCTACTGCTCCGAGGTCGAGGGTGCATTGGTCTTCTATATATATAGAAGAAATACTTTCATCTGTATTGGTCTTTTTGTCTGTCTTCTCTAATCTTTCTTCATTTAGAGCTGTATTGTCAGGCGTATTATTAGCTTCATTGTTTACCATGTTATCAGCTGTATTCTGGACGGTACTATTTATCGTGTTATTGTCTGTATCTTTGGCTGCATCTCCATTTTTATCTGTATTATCTTTTATATCTTTATCTACGTTCTTTTTAGTAGTAGCTGTATTCTGGGTTTCTACTTTCTCCAGATGTATTTTAGTATACCCAGTATCTTTTAAAGTATTCTTTATTTCCTGTTTTGATGGAACTTTAGGGTTGTCCCCTTCTATGTTCCACAGTCCTGTGAGTCTGCCGATGGTTGGATCAAAGGCTCCGTTGCTTCGCCTAGCAAGCTCTAAGGAATCTTCAACCCACGAAGTCATATCAGAATCCAGTTTGGTTTTTGTGCCTTTTTGTGCATCGGCATTAATTTTTGAAACAACGCTGCTGTCTTCTCGCCAGGAAAGCTGTTCTTTCTCTAGTTTATCGAGTTCTTCTTTTATGTCTTGTGTAACATCTTTTGTTCCGTATATTTTTTCACTTAAGACGGTGCTCATGACGAAATCGGTTTTGCTGTATTCCTGCGGTGAGGTAGTTGATGTAGAAGTATCTGCTGTTGTTTGTTCGGATGCTGATTTCGTATTTTTCTTGTCTGAAGAACATGCTGTCATAGATAAGAGCAGACAGCCTGCCATAATAATAGATAAAATTTGTTTTTTCATATTAGATATCCCATTCCTCGTCTTCCACTATTGGAATATTCTCAGATATTAGTTCTTTCTCTTTATTTTTTGTCCTCATTTCCTTATCTACGCTCAACACCAATTCTCTGCAAGAATCCAAGCCTTCTTTACATATTTCTATGTCATCCTTACTTACAAAAAAGGAATTATCTCCCGGATATCTTGCATTAAAATAATAGTTATTTAAAGCATTGATATCACGTTTTACTCTCAGCGGAATCTCCATACCCATTTCGTTAGATAAATAATTCATCAACTGAGATAAGTTATGTGTTCGTAAAGTTCTCGTTCGCAAATCAAGTCTTTGCTCATCATGGTCATATTGGTCTATCAGGTGTTTTAAATACTTCTCGGCAGTATTCTGTGCATTCGCAGCCATATTATTGGCTACATATCCTGATTCATAACTATGCATAAAATATTTATAATCATTTTCTGCAAAATCTAAATAAGTCATGCTGTCCATAATTCTAACCCCTCCTTTTTTATATTTGTATGGTATGTGCTATTTGATTTCAAAAAAATATTCCTATTTTCAAAGTGAATATCTATATCTATATTGTTAAACGAACTATTTTCTATACGAAACTTTCTACACTCTTCTGGTGTTAAATCATTATCGTTTAATACAATAAAAATATCCAAATCACTCATTCCATGTGCAGACCCTCTGGCAACACTTCCATAAAGATATACAGCAGATATTGATTTTTGATTGTCCAATTCTTTAATCTTTCTTGCTATATTCCCTAACGCTTTCGCTTGCTTCTCATTCATCCTAGTTAACACCTGATTATCTTTTACAATCTTAACTTCTCCTTTTTCATTGATTGCACCAAATAACGACCGATGCAGTCTTCCATTCGCAAGATAAAGATATTGATCCGTTCTTTTCATAGCACACCTCCTGTTCTGTATTAATATCTCAAGATTCAAGAATGCCCCGGCATTCTTGCTACGAGATGCTGGAGTCATCTCACATCTGATATACTATCTATACTCCTCTCTGCAATACCCTCTTTCCGGCTTACTTCCTTTAAAATTAAGGTATGTCTCACCGTCTAATGTCTTCCACCAGAACGCTCCATTCCCCAATATCATATAACTGTGTTCCGAATTTTCCTTTGGAATAGATACAGAGCCCGGATTCATGTAAGTATAACTTTCATGTACTCTGCATACTGGAACGTGGGTATGCCCATGCAATAATATCAACCCCTCCTGTGTCTTTTCAAACATCGGTGGCAGCTTCTTTTCATTAAAATGATGACCATGTGTCACAAAGATATTCAAATCTCCTTCTGTAATCATCGCATAGTCTGCCATAATTGGGAATTCTAATACCATCTGGTCTACTTCTGCATCGCAGTTTCCACGAACACAAAGAATCTTTTCTTTTATGTTATTAAGCAGCTCTATTACTTTTTTTGGCGCATATCCTTTCGGCAGATCATTTCGTGGTCCATGATAGAGGATATCCCCTAACAAAAGTAATTTATCTGCCTGTTCTCTTTCAAATGCCTTAAGCATCTTCTCACAGTAAAATGCAGAACCATGTATATCTGATGCAATCATCCATTTCATTGTATTTTTCTCCCTGTTTTTTCTGTCTGATTTTGTATATCTGATTTTACGAGGAAATCAAAATTCCAACTGTACTTTTTTGTATTATATACTTGATTTCATAACAGGTAAAGTCCTTTGCATTAAATAGAATTTGCCACAGGCAAAACTAACGCTCTCCAAGAAAGAAGATATCCTATATTTGTGGCTCTATCACTGCGGGTTGAACATTCGCTTAATGGCTCACATTCAATCCTCGCTCTAAGGTCACAAATATAGGATATCTTCTTTCTTGGAGAGCTGGAATTGGCTGGAGGAAAAATTACTATTTAATCCCGGAGAAATTTGTTTTATTCCAAGTAAATATTACTGCGCCCACCGTATATTTTTTGTCAGATTACTCAAAAAATGAAAGTAATCATTCTCCATTTGCGAAACTATACAAAAAAATATCTACAAAAGGAAAATCTTGGTAAATAAAAAGAAAAAGTATTTGCTATAAAGATATAGCATGAGCTATAATGAAAGTGACAAAATAAGATATTTTCATTGTGGCAGAAAGGAGCGTATCTGTGGACAAAGATATTAAGAAATCAATATCAGCGACCGATAAAGATGCACAATATGATGAAAAGGCAAAGAATCTACTGGGGCATAAAATTATACTTGCACATATACTTGTAAAGACGATTGATGAATTTAAAGGAATGAACCCTAAAGATGTCGTGCAGTATATTGAAGGAGAACCATATATTAGCACAGTTTCAGTAGATGCAGGAAGCACAAATGTAGAAAAAGAACAAGACGGAGAAAAAGTAATTGGATTAAATACAGAAAACAGCGAACTTAATGAAGGGCTGGTACGATTTGATATTATATTCTATGTGCGGATGAAAGACGGTTTATCACAGGTTATTGTGAATATAGAAGCACAGAAAGCAGAACCATCGGCATATGATATAATAAATAGAGCAGTATTCTATGTCAGCAGGATGATTTCTTCACAGAAGGGTAGAGAATTTGTAAATTCCAATTATAATGATATAAAACGAGTATATTCCATATGGATTTGTATGAATATGTCGCAAAACTGTATGAATTATATTCATTTTACACAGGAAAGTGTAGTCGGTACTTATCAATGGAAAGGTGACATAGACCTTGCAAATATTGTCTTAATAGGTTTAGCAGAAGACCTTCCAGAAAAAGAGGAACGATATGAACTTCATCGTTTACTGGGAGCGTTATTATCCGCAAAATTAAATGTAGATGAGAAGTTTGATATTATAGGAAATGAATTTGATATTCCATTGGAAAGTAACATTAGAAAGGATGTGAATGATATGTGTAATCTGAGTCAGGGAATAAAAGAACAGGCATATGTGGAAGGTACTGAGAATGGAATCGCCATTGGAAAACAAGAAGGAATTACTATTGGAAAACAAGAAGGAATTGCCGAGACTATAATTAAGATGTACCGAAAAGGGTATGAACCTGCGCAGATAAGTGATTTATTAGATATGGAACTAGATGAGATACAGGAAATCATTGAGAATGAGTAAGCCAGTCCAATCTAAAAAAAGGAACCGACATAACGCCGGCTTCAAAAGAGAGGAAAGTATGAAAAAATCTATCAAAAATAAGTTGTTGTTTTTGATGGTTTTATGATACTGGAAATTTGTGAACAGGTTGTGAGCAAAGAATAAAGATAATCTGACGAAAAAGAAATTGCTGTCGTTTTTCTGTAAGAAATAAGAAATAAAATAAGTTAATAGTATTAAAAGTAAACCGCTAGGTTTGACAACTCATATCAAAATGAATGTCAAATCTAACGGTCTGTTTTATTTCTATGCCTTGAAGTATTAAGATCTTGATAATATTCTGTAAAATCACTATAGAAGCTATTTTTCCAGTAACCGTACTACATTTTCTGTTCCTTCATAACACGCTTCCTCTATAGCAATATCGTTCTCAGAATATTCGCCCACTCCTGCTTTAATATGATACACATCCCCATCTGAGGTGTAGCCAGTGCTGTAAGATTAGAATCGCGGAACTCGTCTTGTCTTTTGTCAAGTTTTTTAACTGCCTTTATAAACTGTTCTGTTTTCTTTGCAGAAAGCTGATATTCCTGCGTATCCTCTTTAACACCATAGTTACTGATAGAAAAAAATTAAAAACCTCTTTTTTGCTTTTAATCTTTTTCTCTTACATACCAACGAAGCGAATTATCGCACCGATATATGAACTTTATTCGATTTTCGTCTGTCTTTCGTCAGCTTTCTAAAGCATCCTAAACATGTTTCTGTCTATGACCAACTCGAAGTCTCGCCATCGCACGAGAAAGGGAAGCCTGTGTATGATAATACTCCTGAATACTCTGTTTCTGACGTATTTTTTCCAAAGCTCTCTCCTTTGCTTCCTGTGCTCTTGCGATATCGATTTCCTCTGGGCGTTCGACACTTTCTACTAAAAGAGTGACACGGTTATTAACAATTTCGATAAAACCGATGCCGACTACAGCATACTGCCATTCCTCTTCCCCTTCTGGAAGGAAACGCATCTCTCCTTCATTGACAGCAATAACCATGTTTTCATGATGTGCCAGTACTTCTTTTTGTCCGTCATATCCCGGAACGATAACAGACTGGCATCTTCCTGTAAAAAATACACGGTTGGCGGATATGATTTTTAAACTAAATGTATTTGAAGCCATATCTACCCCTCCTAGTTTGCTGCTTTCATTTCCTCAGCTTTTTTCTTTACATCCTCGATTGTTCCGACGTTGAAGAATGCATTTTCCGGATATTCGTCCATCTCACCATCAAGGATTGCCTTAAATCCACGAATGGTTTCTTTTACTGGTACATAAACACCTTTGATACCGGTAAAGTTCTCTGCTACATGGAATGGCTGGGAAAGGAATTTCTGAATCTTTCTTGCTCTGAATACGACTGTCTTATCTTCGTCAGATAATTCTTCCATACCAAGAATAGCGATGATATCCTGTAATTCTTTGTATTTTTGTAATGCTTCCTGTACCTTTCTTGCTACTTCGTAGTGTTCTTCTCCTACGATATCGGCCTCAAGGATACGGGATGAGGATTCAAGTGGGTCAACGGCAGGATAAATACCCTGTTCTACAATCTTTCTTGAAAGTACGGTTGTGGCATCCAAGTGAGCAAATGTTGTTGCTGGAGCCGGGTCAGTTAAGTCGTCGGCTGGTACATATACTGCCTGTACACTTGTTACGGAACCGTTCTTTGTAGAAGCGATTCGCTCCTGTAATTCACCCATCTCTGTTGCTAATGTTGGCTGATAACCAACGGCGGAAGGCATACGTCCAAGTAAGGCGGATACCTCGGAACCTGCCTGTGTAAAACGGAAAATGTTATCAATGAATAATAACACGTCCTGTTTCTTTTCATCTCTGAAATATTCTGCCATAGTCAATCCGGTTTCTGCTACTCTCATACGAGCTCCAGGTGGCTCGTTCATCTGTCCAAACACTAAAGCTGTCTTAGCAAGAACGCCGGATTCTCCCATTTCTGTCCAAAGGTCATTACCCTCTCTGGAACGCTCTCCTACACCGGTAAAGATAGAATATCCGCCATGTTCTGTTGCGATATTACTGATCAATTCCTGAATCAGTACGGTCTTACCTACACCGGCACCACCGAACAGACCAATCTTACCACCTTTTGCATATGGCGCAAGAAGGTCGATAACTTTAATTCCGGTTTCAAGAATCTCTACTGCCGGGTTCTGTTCTTCGAATGTCGGAGGTTCTCTGTGAATTACCATCTTTGGAGCGTCTTTGATAGGCTCTCCGTCATCGATTGTCTCACCAAGTACGTTAAAAAGACGGCCTAATGTTTTCTCTCCAACAGGTACTTTGATACCGCTTCCCTCAGCAGTAACTTCCATATCTCTGTGAAGACCTTCACTGGCTGCCAGCATAATACATCTTACAACGTGATTACCAATATGCTGTGCAACCTCCATCACACATTTTTTATCTCCATTTTGTACTTCGAGAGCATCTCTGATTGCAGGCAATTCTTGATTTTCAAATTCAACATCGACTACAGGTCCAAGAACCTGAATAATTTTTCCTGTTTTCATCAAAAAAGCCTCCTTATATTATTTCCGCTTTTTATTTCTTCTTTTTCTTCTGCGACTTCGCTCCGGCTATTACCTCCGTAATCTCCTGCGTGATCGCAGCCTGTCTGGCTCTGTTATATTCAATATCCAGTTCTTTTAACATTTGTTTCGCACTGTTTGTCGCACCTTCCATTGCCATCATTCTGGCATTCTGCTCACAGGAAAATGCTTCTACTAACGCACCATACACAAAACCTACTACATAGTTTGGAACGATGTGGTCCATAACCTCTTCAGCAGAAGGTTTTAATGCAAGTCCCTCTAATGGGATATCAATCGGAACTGGAATCTTAAAGTCTGTTTTTTTCAGTGGCAGGAGCTGGGCAACCTGTGCCTCCTCCTGCATTGCATTTACCATGGTTGTATATATAATGTAAAGTTCATCAAGTTGATTTTCATGGTAAAGCTTTAATAAATCCTCGGCAATTCTTCTGGCACGGCTTAAAGATGGATCCTGAACAACGAAATGGAACTGTTTATCAATATTAATTCCTTTCTGTTCAAAATAATGCCGTCCTAATTCACCGAGAACAAACAGTTTATAATCATCTCTTTTTTCAAGTTCTTCTTCTGCAAGTTTTAAAATATTATGATTATAAGAACCAGCCAGTCCCTTATCTGCTGTAATGACGATATAACCGGCTTTTCTCTTTCTTTCCGGAATTTCTGCATTTGTCTTAAAATAAATGCTGTTCATATCTGGAAGATGTCTTAAAATTCGGCTCATTTCAGACTGAAGGGTATAGAAATACGGCTCTGTGTCCGCTAACATTTTTTTTGATTTTTTCAGTTTGGAGGAAGAAATCATATACATTGCATTTGTAATTTTCAATGTATCTTTGATACTTCGCATCCTGTCCTGAATTTCTTTTGCACTTGCCATACCAACACCTGCCTGTTATTTATCAGTGTATTCCTTTGCTGCTTCTATAATCTTTGCAATTAATTCATCAGTTAAATCTTTCTTTTTCTCGATTTCTTTTCCGATTTCAGGATGTTTGAGATCAAGATAAGAAAGAATATCTTTTTGATATTTCTTTACTTCTTTTGGCATAACGATATCAAAGATACCATTGTTTGCAAGACATAATGTAATTACCTGCTCATGTAAGGATAATGGATGGCATAATGGCTGTTTTAACAGTTCCATGATTGCACGTCCATGTGCTAACTGTGCCTTTGTTGCATCATCAAGGTCTGATGAGAACTGGGTAAATACCTCCATCTCTCGATACTGTGCCAAGTCAATACGAATACTTCCGCATGCCTTCTTCATTGCTTTTGTCTGTGCTGCTCCACCTACACGGGATACGGATAAACCAACGTTTACCGCTGGACGCATACCTTCGAAGAAAAGATTACTCTCTAAGAATATCTGTCCATCTGTAATAGAAATTACGTTTGTAGGAATGTAAGCAGATACGTCACCGGCCTGTGTCTCAATGATTGGAAGTGCTGTGATAGAACCTCCACCAAGCTTATCACTAAGACGGCTGGACCGCTCTAATAATCTGGAATGTAAGTAGAATACATCTCCAGGATAAGCCTCACGTCCAGGAGAACGCTCTAACAGCAGGGAAATCGCACGGTATGCTACCGCGTGTTTGGATAAGTCATCATATACGATTAACACATCTTTTCCCTGATGCATGAAATATTCTGCTAACGCTGTACCTGCATATGGTGCAATATACTGCAGGGATGCAGGTTCACTTGCTGTAGAGGATAAAACGATAGAATAATCCATTGCGTCATATTTCTCTAAGGTATTTACAATCTTAGCAACGCTGGATGCCTTCTGTCCAATTGCAACGTAAATACAGATAACTCCTTTTCCTTTTTGGTTAAGAATCGTATCTGTTGCAATAGAAGTTTTACCAGTCTGACGGTCACCAATGATTAACTCACGCTGTCCACGTCCAATTGGGAACATGGAATCGATGGAAAGAATACCCGTTTCCATTGGGGTATCTACTGACTTTCTCTCAATGATACCAGGTGCTTCTTCCTCAATCGGACGATAACCATCCGCCTTAATCTCTGCGCCACCGTCAATTGGCTCACCTAACGCATTAATTACTCGTCCAATGTATTCGTCACCAACAGGAATACCTGCTTTTTTCTTTGTTCTAACTACTTTTGTTCCTTCTTTGATTCCAGTATCACGTCCGAAAAGGATTACACCAATTTCGTTCTGACGGATATCCTGAACCATTCCTTTTACTCCATTATCAAAAACGACAACTTCACCGTACATCGCATGGTCAATACCATAAACAGTAACGATTCCGTCACCTACATATATGACCGTACCTGTCTCTTCACTTGTGTTGTCCACATCAAAATTTTCGATTTCACTCTGTATAATAGAGATTATATCTTCTGCACTGATTGCGCCCACAAGATTCACCTCCCTGTTAATTTTCTTTCTAACCGTCTGAGTTTACCTTCATAACTGTGGTCATACTCTTCATAACCGACACGAACAACATAACCACCAAGAAGGGAAGCATCTGTCTCTTCCGAAAGAACAACCTTTTCATCTAGATAAATGCTTTCTAACTGCTTCTGAATTGCTTCTTTTTCTTCTTTTGCCTTGTCATCTGCATAAATGACTTTTGCGTGAAGAATGTGATTCATTTTATCCCAGTATTCATAATAGCAGTTAAAAATATCTGTGATCTGTCCGATTTCACCAATCCGGCACATCATCTTCATAAAATTCTCAAGAAGTTCCGGCATTCCACTCTGTCTCGCAATTTTGTCAAGCACTACCTCTTTCGCTTCCTCTGAAACAACTGGATTTGTCAGAGTCTCGAGAAGGAAAGGGGCCTTCGTGAAAATTTTATGGGCTTCTTCCACATCGCTTCTTGAAATATTCAGACGGTATAATACTTTCGCATTATTTACTGCCTTCTGCGTCATGGGCCTCACCTGTCTCTATAATCTTTCTTGCGGCAATAAGTGCAAGTTTCGCAATCTCACCCTGCACTTCCTGCTGTGCCTGTTTCTGTTCTTTTTCGATATCTGCTTTTGCTTTCTCGATCATTCTGTCCGTCTTCGCCTGTGTCTCAAGCACTGCTTTCTCATGCTCTTCTTTTGCCTGATCTCTTGCTGCAAGAATAATCTCATCGGCCTTTACATTTGCCTTCTGTAATTTTTCTTCATAATCAGCCTTTAACTGAAGGGCATCATCCTGCGTTTTTTTAGCAGAATCAAACTGTCCCTGAATCAATTCTTCTCTCCGATGAATTACATTCATAACCGGTTTATATAAGAACTTACGAAAAATCGCATATAATACAAGAAGATTTATTACAATCATTACCATATTCCATGGATTTATATTAAGCATATTCTTCGTCCGCCTTCCTTTTTCATTAAAAATCTGTAAGTTTCCAAATAGCCTTTTAAGCTTTTATTATTTAAGGAAAAGGATGATTAATAATGCGATAACGAAACCGTAAATAGCTGTTGCCTCTGCTAACGCACAACCAAGTAATAATGCTTTACTGATCTTACTTTCTGCTTCCGGCTGTCTTGCGATTGCATCTGTTGCGGCTGCGGTAGCTTTACCGATACCGATACCTGCTCCAATACCTGTTAATACTGCAACTCCTGCTCCAATTGCTACAAATAATGCTGATGACATAATTACAACACTCCTTTTCTTTTCTCTTTAAATTTTTTGTTGTTTTCTTATTCTGTCGCTTCCTTAATAAACAACGATGTAAGGAATACAAATACGTAGGCCTGAATCAAACCATCAAAAATATCAAAGTAACAGCTAAACACTGCCGGTAATACTGCCGGAACAATTAACTTTAATAATTCCATGATAACGAAAGAACCAAGTACGTTACCAAAAAGTCGCATGCACAGAGATAATGGTTTAATAAAAATCTCCATAATATTGATCGGTAAGATAATTGGAATTGGTTCCGCAAAACTCTTTACCCATCCTTTTGCTCCTTTTTGTCTGATGCCGGCTACCTCAATTAAGACAATACTCATAAATGCTAATGCCGCCGTCACGTTCATGTCTTTTGTCGGTGGTTTAAAACCAAGCAGTCCGATAAGATTGGCAATACCGATGTAGAGGGTCACTGTCATAAGATACGGTATATATTCCGCTCCATGTTCTCCCAGTGTGTCCTTGAAGAAATTGTGTCCGCCGCTTACGATTGTTTCCAGTATGATCTGTCCACGACTTGGATTTTCTACGCTTAAATTTCTGGTTAACGCTATACAAAGTACCAGAATGACCGCCATGATGATCCATGTTACTACTACAGATTCTTTAACCGGGATTCCTCCGAGTACCGGAATCGTAAAGACAGTGTCGCAATTCAACTCTTTCATCAGTTCATTGACCAGAGCATCCATCTGCCACACTCCTTCCTGATTCTTATATTGGTGACAATCTTCTTTGCTACCCTATTTAATAGGAAGAGATTGTTCGCCCTGAACCATTGCTACACATTCTACCCCTCTTTTTATTTATGTGGAAATGTTTTATATTTTTATCTATCATGTAAATTTTACATAGTGCAAAGATTTCTCATATAAATACGATTTTTTTATTCAATTTGACAAAACGATTTGTATGAATATGAGAAATCTTGTCAGAAATCAGTCATATTTGATAAAGAATGTTTAAGAAAAAAAGAAAGAATAATTACAAATTATTATAACAATTCGGACATAATTCTTAAAATATAGAGACTATTTTTATTTTTTGAAAGTCTGTATATCTCTGAATCACTATAAATTAGCTTTCAATCATAATTGTTATATCTTTATAACATACCTGGAAATTTCTTTAAATAATCACGCTTTGTCTTTTAATTTCGTTTCAATATAATTATTTATAAATTGCTTTAATGCATTAGCTGCTATACTAAGCGGTGTTCTTTTTGACTCCACAAGGCAGATCTGTCTTTGTGGGATTTTCTCTATAAGGGGTACTTTTATTATTTTCCCATCTTCCAGGGCTTCTATCCCTACATTTTCCGGTAAAAATCCAATTCCCAAATCATATACTACCATCGGGAGAATCTGATGAATAGTTCCCGCCTCAATATCCGGATTCAGCTTCAAACCAAATCTCTGATAAAAATTACTGAAAAATTCATAAGACTTCGTTCCTTTTCCAAGACAGATAAGAGGATAGTCCTGCATCTCGGCCAAATGTATCGGCTCCTCGCACAATTCCTTATGCGCACTACTTACAACCATAATATCTGTAAAGTCCATTAATGCAGTAGATTTCAATGTTGATGGTATATCTGCCGGTGTAGATACCACTGCTAAATCTACCAGTCCATCTTTAACTTCCTGAATGGTCTCTGGCGTAGAATGATTCGAAAGCCGGATACGGATTCCCGGATATGCCTTTCTAAAGTCTGCCATCACCTGCAAAATCAGCAAATGTAATGCAATCTCGCTTACACCTACCGTAATAATTCCGCTCTGTAAACTCTTATCATTCGCAAGCTCCAGCTCTGCCATCTGAAAATGCTGGTATGCGATTGTTACATGTTTGTAGAGCTTCTCTCCTTCTCTTGTGAGAGTTACTCCACGATTGGAGCGGATAAAAAGGCGGCAGCCAAGCTGATTCTCCAGATTGTTCATAAAATGCGTGATATTCGGCTGGTTACTCATCAAAATCTCTGCCGCCTTTGAAAAGCTTTTATATTTAGCCGCATAATAGAATATGCGATAGTAATCGTATGTAATTTCCATTTGTGTTTCCTCCTTTATCTCGTCATTCAACAGACGAAACTAAGCTAATAGATATACGGCAGCTGTTCTGTATCACTGCGCTCATAATGCTCGCCCGCATTATGAACTTGCTCAAAAGTCACATCTGCCATATATCTATTAGCTTAGTTTCTGTTTTCGGAAATGCCAGAGAGGATAAAAATTCGGTATTGCTCAAAAGTGGCAATATTCCATATCCGATTTCTATCTCTGAAGAAGAAAGGGGACTTGTACTTTCATCTACTATTCTCCAGTATTTCTATAAACAGAAAACTCTAAACATCTTATTTTGGCAGATGCGGCTTCGGAGCAAGTGCTGGATGCGAGCGCAAAAGCAAACATTCAACACGCAGCAACTATAAAGCAGCTGTCAAAATAGGATGTTTAGAGTTTTCGTCTGTTTATACAAAATGCTGCTTGATTATCGGATTTAATCTCTTTGTTAATATCCCGCTTAAGATTCCGATTAAGATTCCGGCTACGAGTCCAGAAAGGATTAAAATTGGGAGATAGTAGGCTAATGCCTTTGTTTCCAATATAATCATGGCAACGATAATCTGTCCTACGTTGTGGAAGATGCCGCCTGCTACGCTTACTCCTACAGAAGAAAACTTCTTTGTTTTCTTTAAGAGTGCCATAACTAGCATACTCATTGCCGCTCCTGCTGCACTGTAGACCATTGCGAATCCGCTTCCAAAGAGGAATCCTGATAATAGAATTCTAAGTACGGAAATCAGGCAGGCTGCTGGGACTCCTACTATATAAAGAAGAAGCATCGTAATAATGTTTGCAAGTCCAAGCTTTACTCCGGGTATTCCAAGATTAATCGGTATAAGCTGTTCAATATATCCTGCTACTAAGGCAAGCGCAAGAAACATTCCATAAAAAGCTGTCTTTTTAGCACTCATATGCTATCTCCCATCTATTTCTTTTCCCATCGTCCGGAAGCACCGCATGGAAGAACAAGTCCACTTGCACTGACAGGAAGACCAACCTCATCTGCACTGACTTTTCCACCATGTTTTTTCGCAACTGCTGTTCCTAACATATAGGAAAGAACGGCAGGCTGTAATCCTGTTGTATAGGAATTAATTAAGAAGAACAGCGGGTCTTTGGAAAGAAGCTTTTCACAAAGACATACGAGAGAATAAATCTTCTCCTCAATCTTCCAAATCTCTCCCTTTGGCCCACGTCCATAAGATGGTGGATCCATAATAATTCCATCGTAATGATTGCCACGGCGGATTTCTCTTTCTACGAACTTCACACAGTCATCTACAAGCCAGCGAATCGGTGCATCACCAAGACCAGAAGCAACCGCATTCTCCTTTGCCCAGGTAACCATTCCTTTTGAGGCATCTACATGAGTTACAGATGCTCCCGCAGCTGCGGCTGCAAGTGTTGCTCCACCAGTATAGGCAAATAAGTTCAATACTTTTACTGGGCGGCCTGCCTTCTTAATCTTATCAGAAAACCAGTCCCAGTTGACTGCCTGTTCTGGGAAAAGCCCTGTATGTTTAAAACTGAATGGTTTTAAATGGAAGGTAAGACTTCTATAATGAATATCCCACTGCTTTGGAAGATCAAAAAACTCCCACTCTCCGCCACCTTTTTTGCTTCTGTGATAATGTGCATTTAAATGTTTCCAGTGTTTATCTTCTTTTTTTGTATTCCAGATTACCTGAGGGTCTGGACGAAGAAGGGTGTATTTGCCCCAGCGTTCCAGTTTTTCGCCTTCGCTGCAATCTATGACTTCATATTCTTTCCAGTTATCTGCTAACCACATATTTTTTCCTCGCTTAATTTAAATCTAATTATGAAAATATTCTAATCGCTATAGTTTTCCCTGTCAATAGAAACGAAACTTAAAATACCTTTATTTCAGTTTTTCACACTCTTTTTTCAGAAAATGTACTGCAGCTTCTGCTTCTTTTCTAGTGATTCCTTCTGGTGAATACACCGCTTTCTGGCGAATCCTCATACAAAGATGTAACTTTTTCGGTTCCACTTCTCTGTCAAAGGTACGAAGTCTTTTTTCAAAGGTTCTTACACGATTATCTTTTATTTTTTCTTTTCCATATATTGTTTTACACAAAATATCGTACCAGAACATAACTGCCTGACTATACTTTTGCTGTTTTAAAAGTTTATCTGTTTTATAATTTCGGTATATTTTTTGCAGTCGTTTTCTAAATACAAAAAGCAAAAGACCTGCTATGAAAATAAAGAAACATAGAATATACAGGATTTTATGAACCGTTCTTCCACCTTTGCTTTGCTTTGAGCGATCCTGCGGAATCTGCTGCGGTGTTTCTACTGTTTTCTTTTCTGATTTCTTTTCTGTTGTCTGTTCTTTTTCCTGCTTTTTTTGTTCCTGCTGTTTTTCTTGTTTCTTCTTATCGTCATTTTCTAAAGATTGATCTGACGAACTTGAATTACTTACCGCAGTTTCCTGTGTCTCATAATACGGTGTTCCCATAATGTTTTCATATTTTGGAGTAACTTCTATCGGAATCCATCCCATTCCATCCAGATAAATTTCGGACCATGCATGCGCGTATTTTTGTGAAACTGTCACCGTCTCTGCCGTTCCTGCCTCTTTTACCGTTTCCGGTGTAAGAAGGTATCCTTCCACATAACGGGATGGAATTCCATAATAACGAAACATCATTACTGCTGCCGCCGCATACTGCACATCGTATCCTGTTTTTTTGTCTTCAAAAAACCATTGGGCAAAGTCTTCATCTTCCGGGATACTTCCTGGATTTTCATTATAGGTAATCGATGTTTTCATGAAGCCTTTTACCCTGTTTATAATTGCTAATACCGACAGATTACTTTGAAGATTTCCTTCTGTTGCAGAAGAAATCAATGTTTTTGTTTCTTTATTTAAGAAAAGACATGTTGCATTTACATATTCTTTGTAGCTTTCCGTCATTTTTTTTGAGGAAAGATTCTTATCCTCCGTCTTAATATTGGTAGACGATTTCAACTTTCCAGCCATTGTTTCCATTGCTTTAAAAGAATATTCTCCTGCTCCTTTTATTCCAGAAGCGAATATATTCTCTGTTTTATTAATCGCTGCCGTCCCTTCTTCTTCATATATTGTTGGTAAAACAGCACTCTCATAAGGAAGATAAAGATACTTTCGATTCGCCCCTACATTTTTTACAGATAAACTGTAAAGAGACGGATCTGTTTTCCCTTCCGAAAGCTTTTTCTGCCTTACAAAATGATACATTACTGTGTTTCCGTAAAATTCTTTATTATGAAGCCATAATAAAGATTCGTATGCCTCCCTGTCAGAAGCTGCAAGCATACTCCTGTCTGAGCCAAAAATATTCCAGTTATTTGTACTTGCTTTCCAACAATTATTCTCATAAGTTGTTCCAACAAATCCTTTCAGATAATAACTGTTTTTCTTATAAATATTTACTTTAAGAGCTTCCTCATCTGTCCGCTTCATCCTCTTTGCCTTTGTAAGCTGACCTTCCGGAAGAACGGATTCCTGCTCTTTATATCGTTCTTTATTCCAATTCTTCTGTACTGCCGACATCTGTCCGGTATTCGTCATTCCAAAAAAAGTTCCTAAAAGAAGCACAATAATAATAACTGCTGTTCCAAGTACCCCACCCCAGAAAGAGGATGAAAATAAAAAGAAACAAAAAATAAGAAAGCTTAATACCGCAAACAGCTCCGGTCGGATTCCCCACACAAAAAAAGGAAAAGCGAAACAAATCGCTACTACAAAAAACAAAATGTACGGATGAACTTTCCACAACAGTGCCATGACTAGAATGAGCCATAAGGTTATCCCCAATATTCCAACCACAAATGGCAAAAACTCCACATTTCCTGTCTGCATATCTACCGATGTATTTTGAAGTATACGATGAAAAATATTTTTACTCTGTCCATAGTCTGCCAGATAGTCAGCCACGGTTCTTGAAAAAATCAACAGAGCCTTTCGAATATTTTCTACGGAAAGAAGGAAAAATGGCACAACAAAATACAGACTGCTTATAAAGATCGCAAATCCTTTTCCGGCAGATATTCCGGCTAAATACAGCAGTATTAAAAAGGCTGCTCCAACAAAAAGAAGAACACCTGCCATATACATTTCAAAACGACCTGCAGCATACCAGATAAAACACAATATCACAGCAAGCCAGACATAGCCGGCCCGCATTGTTTTGGTCCAGCTATCCCCACTCTGATGATTCAATTTTTTAATATGAAATGAATTTTTATGCTCCATAATGTGTACTCCTGTATGCAGTCAAAATCCGATCAATATCCTCTCCCAATGTCTCCGCTGCAAAAATATATGGAACGAAAGCTTCCCCCTCTTTTTCCCTTGCTTCCCGCCGTTCCAGTAACAAAGTCATATTCCAGTCAGCTACAATATCCTTTTGTTCATTCCAGTAATCTGTAATATAAATCACTTCCGAAAATGCTTCTTTTCTCTCTTCTTCAAAAGAAGTTATCGTCGCACTTCCCTGAGAAAAAAATACACTGTGAAAAACATGAACATATACTTCTTCCAACTGCATTGCATTTGCCACATTGTAAAAATTCCATCCATCAGTATTTTTATCCCACCAACAAAGACAATGCTTCTGTCCTTCCTGTGCCATATGCTGTGAAATAGAAAAAAATGCTTCTAACAACCCGTCAATCATAGCAGCATCCAGCTTTTCTACCCTTGTTTCGAGAAAAATAAGTGGCATCCGCATCATAGGAACTTCCACTTCTTTTACCATATATTCATCTGTTTTTCCTGTTAGCTTCCAGTGAATTAACTTCATGGAATCTCCATCAACATACGGACGGATTCCAAAATATTCCCCCGGACCATTTCCCTTTTTACCACTTTGTTCCTCATCAAAAAAAGAACAGGCAGCTCCGCTGTTTTGTACTGGAAAATGCAGTTCCGTTGTTTGTGGCAGAATCATTACCACCTTCTCCTGATTTACATATGTTACCTTTTTCATACATCCAAAAAAGCTGTACAGTTCCACCCGCAAAATCGTGATTTCCAAAAATCCCATATATTCCGAATCTATAACAAAGGCAGCCGCACTATTTTTTCGTCCCGCTGCCCTGATATTCATAGAAAACATTTCCTGTTCCCCACTGATTGTCTTCTTTACCCGTAAAAAAACTTTCCCAGATAAAACAGGGAAGCTTCCTGTATTACTGATATAAAGTCGTCCGGTAATTTTTTCTTCCTTTTGTGCGTAGGCAGGAATAATCAGATGAGTAGAAACTTCCTTTGGAAGATAAAGATTATAAATGACAGCCACCAGCAACATAATTCCTAATGCCATCCCTGCAATCTTCCCTGTTGTTCCAGAAAGAAAAATAATGAATGCAATCCACAGTAACAGACAGACAATCCCGCTAATTCGATTCATCCATAATCTTTTTCGGGTCATCTTCTTCCTCCTGCCGCTCTTCGATCCGGCACATGTACAGTGGCACAAATTTCATCCATAATCTTATCCGCATCTTTCCTCGATAACCTTGCTCTTGACTTTAATACCAGACGATGACGGAAAACATCTTTTACAACATCCTGAACATCTTCCGGCACAACATAATCTCTGCCAGCCAAAAATGCACTCGCTTTTGCCATTCTGCATAAAGCCAGAGACCCTCTTGGACTGACGCCCAACTGAATCATATCATGTCTTCGTGTCGCATCAGAAAGCATTGCAATATATTGATAGATTAACGAGGAAACCTTAATTTCATTCACTTCCTTTTGCATAGTAAGTAATTCTTCCTTTGAGATAACCTCATTCACAGCATCTAAAGGATCACTCACCTTTCTCTGACTCATAAGAATCATTTCTTCCTTTATTGTTGGGTATCCCATAGACAAAAGAACCATAAAACGATCCATCTGCGACTCCGGAAGAATCTGCGTACCGGCAGACCCGAGTGGATTTTGCGTTGCAATAACAAAAAATGGTTCCGGTATATTTCTTGTCACACCGTCTACCGTCACCTGTCCTTCTTCCATAACCTCCAAAAGTGCTGACTGTGTTCTACTTGAAGTACGGTTAATTTCATCTGCCAGCAGAAGGTTCGTCATAACTGCCCCCTGACGATATTCAAACTTTCCACTCTCCTTATTATAATAGTAGAAACCGACCACATCCGATGGCATGACGTCCGGTGTAAACTGTATTCTTCGATAAGAAAGTCCCAAAGCCTTTGAAAAAGCCAGCGCCATCGTTGTCTTTCCCACACCAGGTACATCCTCAAGCAAAACATGTCCACCAGAGAGAATCGTCATCCACACCTTACGGATGACCTTTTCTTTACCAATAATTACTTTATTCACTTCTTCTATAATCAAATTCGCTTTATTCAAAAAATACTCCTTTCTTATGAGGGTAGCAATATACAGCAATTACCGTTCATTATAACACGAAAAAGGATTTTTGATATAATAATTTATCTGATAGACAAAATCTGGAAAAGTTTTTAATACAATATTCTAAATATCACAAACAATATCACAGCCTTTACTACAAGCATTGGTAACCATAGCTTTCCCCAAAAACCATTATGTGTGTTTTGCTTTGGACATTTTCCGATACATTTTCCACAGGAGAAACATTCTCCGGATGTCGCATTATCCCCTTCTTTATCCGATGGTATCTCAAGGTTTGCCGGACATACTAAATTACACGCTTTACAGTTTGGAATACAGTTTTCTCTGTTTCGTTTGATTACAGAAAATGGTAACACCGGCATCAGAGAAAATACTGCCCCCATTGGGCATAAGAAACGGCAGAAAAATCTTGGTTCCAATGCCATTCCTGCTGTAACCAATAAAAAGAGACCTGTTCCTATAAGACTGTCTGCCATCTTTAACTGATGAAAACGGGAAAATGCACTGAACGGACTATGTACAGCAACGGCACCACTGTAACCTTTTATGCAAAGAAGCAGGACAATAAGCAGTACAACATATTTTAAATACCGGAGTATCTTTCCCGCTTTTGAAAAACATTTCAACGGTTTCTTTTTTCTTTTTTTGCGAATCATAGATGAAATAAAATAAACGAAATCACCCCATGTTCCAAATGCACAGGCAAAACCACAGAAAAATCGTCCAAATACAATGGTAAAGACCAGCAATACAACAAGTGTCTGTACAAAGGAATTCCACTGCAGACTTGCACGCTGTGTAATTTGTTCTACAATTAATTTTATTCCGGTAAATGCAGTGGAAAATAACGCTGGATAGCTGATAAAAAATACTGCCCGTATCATCACTTCTATGATTGTCTGCACCGATATTTTTTTCTTTTTCTTCATTATTTAGCTGCTCCTTCTAATGCCTGTCCTACTGCATTCTTTATTCCTGTAGATGAATAGGTTGCTCCGCTTATTGCATCAACATCTGTCGTCTGCTTATCAAGTATTGTCTTCACAATATCTTTTGCCATTGATAAATAAGCCTCATCTTCCCCACTTGCTTCTATAATATCTATCGCACTAATTTTCTTCCCGGATACCGTTACTTTTACTTTAATTTCTCCGCCAAATCCCTGTGCGCTTCCTGTATAGGTTCCATCTTTGTAAGTCCCTCCTGCTCCTGCGGAACCACCCTCGGCTCCAAGCTTTCCAGAGCTTTTTGCTGCTTCAAGAATCTCCTCTTTCTCTCCCTGAAGTTGATTTACCTGACTTTCTAATTCTGCAATCTGCGCTTCTTTATCCCGGCTGTAGATTACCGCCTGATAGCCCGCTAATAGTCCCAGAACGAGAATGAGGTCAAATAAACGGATTAAAAAGTTTTTGTATTTCATTTATTGTCCTTTCTAAATTGTTTTATCTAAGTTTTTCAATATTATCTTTTACTAATATTTTTTCATATTCATTTTTATAGTTTTAATAAATTACATAGTAGTTTTTCATAAAAACACCTTATATCAGATATGAGATGACCCCACCTCTGTAGGTGGCGAGCAACAAATCCGTATCAGTGGGGGAGTCAATCCCCCATCTGATATAGTCTCCGGCAGGGCGCAGCAAAACTGCCGGGGCATTCTTGAATTTCATAAATAGAAAACTACTTTCTTGTGGTGATGGATACTTTACATAAACTATATACACCAAAATAGCTTTCATTCTATTTTTATAAATATGTTATACTATTTCTTTGCTGTATTAAATGCTTTCTGGCAGGCTTCTTTAATCGCTTTTGAAGAACAAGTTGCGCCTGATACAGTATTTACACCATCTGCTGTTCCCTGCGCTGTAATCTTGGAAACCATTCCTCTCTTTGCTGTATTGACATAAGATTTATTAGTTGCATTGGTGCTTGCAGCAATATTAGCTATATTCGTAATTTTATCTTTTTTAATTGTGATATCCATAGTTATCGTATAAGAATCAAAATCTTCGTCTTCATCTGGATCACAAGTCACACTTACTTTATAAGTTCCATCCTTATATACTTCTCCCTCATCGGTATTGTCTTTTGATTCAGTTGTTGTGTCCTCTTTTTTCTCGGTTGTTGTATCCTCTTTCTTTTCTGTAGTTGTATCCTCTTTTTTCTCAGTTGTTGTGTCTTCCTTCTTGGCTGTTGTAGTTTCCTGCTTTTTCGTTGTTGTAGATTTATCTTTTTTTGCTTTAGATAACGCATCATTTACTGCATTAAATATAGCATTTGAACTATAGGTTGCTCCACTGACAGCATCCACTCCACTCGTTCCATTTTTTGAGACAATAAGTGATGGGATATTTTGAATTTCATCCCTGCTCATAAACTGCTTAAGGTTTGTTCCCTTTGCTGTAGAAGAAATCTCAACTGCAGAAATCTTTCCATTTTTAATTGTTACGTTTGCAGTTACACTATATTCTTTAAACTGCTCTCCTTTACAAGCTGCATTTCCTGTATATGTTCCATCCTCATAACCTTCTTTAGGTGCTTTGGTATTACTATTATTGGAGTTATTATTTTTCTTTTTATTTTTTCCTTTTTTCTTCTTTTTACTCTTCTTTTCTGTAGTACTACTCTCACCTGTTCCTGCTTTTGAAAGCGCATTTCTTACTGCCTTTATAATTCCGTTTGAACTATAAGTTGCTCCTGAAGCTACATCTACATTTGTTGTCTGCCCGCTAATTATCTTAGGAATAATTCCTTTTGCTTTACTAAAATAGGACGCAGTTTCTCCAGATGCACTTGTCACATCAATACTCTTGATTTTTCCGTCTTTTACCGTTACTTTTACAGAAATATTTCCACCAAATCCTTTGCCCGAACCAGTGTAAGTTCCATCCTTCCATGTACCGGATTCACTTACTTTAGAAACACTCGGAGCCGAACCACCTGCATTACCTGCGTTCGCTGCTGCCGCTGTCGCATTATTAGACTCCGTTCCAAAAAGTGCATTTTTTACTGCACCGATAATTCCATTTGAACTGTATGTTGCTCCGGACACGACATCTACATCTGTACTCTGTGCCGTAAGCATCTCATCAATAACCCCTTTTGCACGCTGAAAGAAAGAATCCGTCTCACCTGGAGCACTGACAACATCAATCGCAGTCATCGTCTTCTTGCTTACCGTAACATTTACCGTTACCTTTCCACCATATCCATTGGCAGAACCTTTATAAGTTCCATCTTTTAAGTCAATGGCTCCCTTTTTTCCTTTTTTCGTTGTATTCTTCTTTGCCGTAGCAGCCGCTGCTTTCGCTGTGGTGCTTTCATTTGCGAGTGCTTCTTTAATCTGACTGATGTCTGTCCCCGTAGCATTGTATTTCTTTGCTTTTGGCGTCTGATATCCTGTGAGTACTGTTAACATCAATACTGCAAGACATACTGCCGGAATTATTGCTGTAATCCCTTTTATAGCTGAAATCCTGCTACCAAAACCTTTAAACTTTTCAACAAATTTACTCAGTTTTCCTTTCATCTTCTCTCCCTTTCCTCTTGATACATCTTGATGTATTTCCGAATTTCTCTGTTCGAAAGCATACTTTTTACTGGTTTTCTTTTTTATTTTTATATAATTGGTATCTTTTTTACTTTCAGTTGTTTTCACTTCATTAATCCAACTGCTTTTCTTTTCATTTTCAACTATTCTTTATCCTATAACTGACTGATCCTCTTTATATTTCCAGCTTTTTACACTATAAAGCTGATTTGACACAGGTAATATTATTTTTTTATCACCATAAAGTCCGACTCACTCGTAAAGTTATCCGCAATTCCCTCAGATACTAAAATACTTCCATCATCCTTTACGAGAATCGTATCGAATTCATCATTGTGCTTTTTCCAATATTCCTGTGCCTTTTCCGGCCCCATAATAAATAATGAAGTGGACAGTCCATCTGCAAGTGTTCCATCATCTGACACAATCGTTACCGAAGTCAGCCCATTATTTGCCGGATAACCTGTAGACGGATCAATAATGTGATGATACGTCTTACCATCTTGTTCAAAATATCTCTCATATCCGCCAGAAGTAATGACTGCCTTATCTTTAATAGACAGTACACCAAGATAATTTTCAGTATCTGCCGGATTCTCAACAGCAACTCTCCAGTCAGACCCATCTGGCTTTCCATTTAAAGTCTGCACATTACCACCAAGACTGATTACTGCACTGGAAATTCCATTTTCCTTAAATATATCCATCACTTTTGAAGAAGTATATCCTTTGGCAATTCCACCAAGATCAATCTTCATTCCTTCCTTATCTAAAGTGACTTCCTGCTTTTTCTCATCATATAAAACGTTATCTGCTCCCATCAAGCCTCTTAACTTCTTCAGTTCATCCTTGCCAGGAACACGGTACTTCTCTGTTGGAAATCCCCATGCCTGCATGATTGGGTAAATCGTAATATCAAATACTCCATTTGTACTATCATAAATTTCCTTAGAACGTTCAATCAGATAACCTGTCGTTTCTGACACAGAACCTTTTCCATTTTTATTAATCTGTGAAACTTCACTGCTGTCAATTCCTGTAGACACAAGCTGTTCAATCTTATTAATCTCATCAACTGCTGCATCTAATCCTTTTTCAGCATTCTCCCCGTATGCAGTTAAAGTCATGTAAGTATCCATTGCAAAAATATCTCTGGATGCTGACTTTTCCTGCCCTGCTTTTACATCCTTGTCTGTGCCGCCTGCCTGCTGTGTTGTATGTTCCGCTGCCTTTCCACTATCACTTTTTCCCGTATTTCTGGATGTGCCACATCCAGAAATCATCCCTGTGATAAGAAAGGTTATTAATGATAAGATTACTATCTTTTTTCTCAAATTTATCACTACTATCCTCCGCTATTCTAAAGCTTACTTTTATTAGTTTATGCTAACTTCATACATTATATAGAAAACATTCTGACAATGCAATTTTTTTTTGCGAAAATGAGAAGTTTTTTCATTAATGTATATAAAGTTTGACATAGCTAATAGTAGTATATTATTATATTTTTCGTTAGAAATTCCTAACCATAAATACCAATTATAATAAAATTTAAGGAGGAACTTATGAGAAACAAATTATTTGCAGGCGCTCTCGCTTTAGCTATGACTTGCACTACTGTATTTTCAGGTGTAGCTCCGGCAACAGTTAAAGCTGCAAGCGTAAGTACCGTACAGACACAGGCAGCAGAGAACAGCTATGTTTACTGCTATGCTGGATTAACCTGGGCTGAGTATTGGAAAGCAGAAAAGGTTTATGCCGCTGGAGATGCTTCTTCTTCTTACAAAGGAGATACTCGTAACGAACTTGATAAAGGTGCTTTTGACGTTGTAACAAGAGCTACAGCAAATCATGGCTTACACCGTGGAAGTTATCAGTGTACCGCTGCTATTGAAGGTGAAAAAGGAACTTACAATGTATCTTACTGGACAGATAAGAATACTGCAGTTCTTACAGATGGCAGCACTATCAATTTCGACAAAGGAACGATCACAACTAGTAATGGTAACACTGATACTATGAAAGATTATAAAGTTTATGGTCTTAAATATGTACCAGTAGCTGTTAAGGTTTCTGATTATGCTGCTTTCAAATCAAAATATAATGTAGTTGAAAATGGTCAAACTTTATCTGGCGGATTCGGTGAAGGACAATTAAGTAACTATTCTGTTACTGCTGATGTTACTGCCAAGACAAACGGTTTAAAGACTGTAACCAAAAACTCTGATGGCTCTTTTTCTTTTGGAACAAGAACAGAGGGTACTGATTCTGGTATTAAAGGTCAGGCTTTAAAAACTGCCGATTTGGCAAATATGGGTGCTGAGGTAAAAAAAGCGGATGGGGCTTATGGTGAGTTTCTTCGTGTAGACTTTAAAAGTGGTTATGGTGATCTCGGTGCTAATATGCAGTCTGTTACATGGACTTATTATGGCAAAGACAGCACTCGTACTACTGCACTTGAAACTTATGGTACAAAATTTGCCGCTGATAACTGGATGCATAAAGCAATGGGAATCCAGTTAGGCCTTACCGATTCTCTTCGTTGCCAGCTCCCAGCAGGAACAGATGGAACAGGTTATTGGACAATCACTATTCATGCATTAGGTTATAAAGATGCTTCTTATGACTTTGAGGCTACTGCTGATAATATCGTTGTTCCTTCTACTGAAGACGCTGACACTTCTGAATTAGAGAAAAAAGTAAATGAAGCTTCTCTTCTCTCAAAAGAAAATTATACTGCTAAATCATGGAGCGATTTTGAGGGAGAATTACAGGAAGCAAAAGAGGTTTTACAGGATTCTGGTTCCGCTCAGGCTATCGTAAATGAAGCTCTTAGCCACCTGACAAATGCAATAAATGATCTTGTAAACATCAGCGGTCTTAATAAAGCCGTTTCTGATGCAAGTACTTTAAAAGAAAGTGACTACACCTCCGCATCTTGGAAAGCTCTACAGAATACATTAACCTCTGCAAAAGCTGTTTTAACTAATGATGCTGCTACTCAGAAAGAGGTTGACTCTGCAAAAGAGGCTGTTACTGCTTCTATCAAAGCACTCGCTAAGAAACCAGCTGTCACTACCCAGAAGAAAGCCAACACAACCACTGCTTCTAAGCCAGCTACAAAACCAGCATTAAAGAAAGCGAACGTAAAACTTTCCAAACCTGCTCTTAAAGTTGGTAAGACAACAAAGAACAAAGCAAAAGTTACATGGAAGAAAATCAATAAAGCTACAGGTTACGAAATTCAGTACACAACAAAGGGATTTGGTAACAAGAAAGCTACAAAGACTGTAAAGATTTCTAAAGCTAAGACTACATCTGCCCAGCTTAAGAAACTTACAAAGAAGACAAAATATAAAGTTCGTATCCGTGCCGTATATTCAAAGGCTGGATATAAGACAGTTACTTCTAAGTGGTCTGCAACAAAGACTGTGAAGACAAAATAGTAATTGCCGCAGGCAAAGAGACGCCCCCGAAGAGAGTCTAACCCCTATATTTGTAACTTTAGTCGCGGCGGTTTGAATGCTCCCTTTAAGTGCTCTCATCCAAACCTTGCTCCGAGGTCACAAATATAGGGGTTAGACTCTCTTCGGGGGCTGTGCTTTGGCTGTGGAGGAAAATTACTATTTATTTTTTTCTTATTAATCTTGTGTCAATCCTGAAAGATTTAACTTTCTGAATTACTTCTATCTCTCCTGACTTCTTCCACAAATCTTTCCATTAACTTACTCAAATAACCAGAAAACAGAAATCTGATAAATTTCTACTCCCAGTATTTTGTTATATAGTTCCCTGCGTCTTCTTCCGAAAGCGCAAATTCTTCCACCAGATTCTTAATCATTGCCTCTTTACTAATCTTAAATTTCTGACAAGTAAGTATTACTCCTTGTATTTTTCCTTGCTGTTCGCCCTCAATTTTTCCCTCTTCCTTGCTTTTGTTCATTAATTTTTCCAATGCTTTACACATATTCAGTTCACTCCCTTTTTCTTTTATCTTCATTGCCTGGTTGATAAGTTTCTGGGATTCTACTATAGAACCTATGACCACTCCCAGTTCTGCTGATATATTTTTTTCTTTATATGCATTTCACCTCCCATTTTGAAAATCATTCTGCACAAGATTTTTACAGGAAACTTAAGAGTTTATTTCCTTTATTTTCCTGTTTATATTTTTTATCATCTCTTTGCATTTTTGTAAATATATTACATTTTAATTTATAGCGATTCAAAAGCGTGTTTGAAAAATGCTTTCTGTATCGTTCTATGGGCGTCTGTCTTGTTTCCGACAAATTATTATTTAAGCATTCCCTTTTTTGAGAACATTTTTCATTTCCAATTTTTCTATTTGACATAACTAATTTTATATAGTATTCTCTAATCACAAGATAGCTTTCCTATCACAGACTTACAATATTAAAACTAAATTTTCGGTGCTTAATATCTTTTCACTAGATATTCATGCATGAAAACCTGGTAGGGGACCCTCCACTAACGCACCTCTTATGAGCGCTAGGCCGGAGTCTCTATTTTTTTGCCTTAAAAATCAGTGCACAGATTTTTATATATTTATTTTCTTATCAAATATGTCCTTTTGGAATTTTTTATGTTTGATTTCATATGTAGATTCTAAAAGTACACAAAAGAGGAAGGGAGACTACAAATTTAATGAGAAAACAAAAATTATTAACCAAGGCTCTGGCAGCTTCTATGGCAGTATTTATGTCCATTGCCCAGCTTCCTGTTTCTGCATTTGCAGCAAATACAACCAGCCCTAAATATGTCCTTATGAATATTCCATATGCTGACTTTTATAAAGCGGAAGTAAAAAATGAAATTCCTGTAGATGCTTTTACATCTGCAACCAAAAACAAAACCCGTACAGCCAGCCTGGTAGCTGGTTCTTACCATGTAAATTCCGATGGTTCTGATATTACAGGAATTACTTATCCTGTTAAAGTATCTAAGTCTGATTTAGAGGCTTTAACTACCACTCATACAGATGCAAAGGTAGTAACTGATTCAGATTCTGTATCCATCACTGTAACAAATCGTGGACAGACAAATACAGATACATTTACTGGTGCGGATTCCCTTTTTGAAAATCCAAGCTACTCTTATTATGTTTTAAAAGATACCCCTGCTTATTATAAAGAATTGACTGTAAATAAAGGTATTGTATCTTTTGGCAAATCTGTTGGTGCAGCTGCAACTGCTATCAATAGTTCTGACACTGTTCTTACTACAGTTAGCAGCTACGGTGATTACCAGTTAAATATTCCAGAAATTACCGACTATGTAACTCCAGGAACAGATACGGTATATGCCGTTGTGATTGGAACAAAAGAAGGTGACAGCTATGGTCTTCGCCATATGGAAAATATCTGGAGAGTCAGCGAATTGTCTTTCGCAACAGGATTTACCGAAGCTGTTCATAACTGTCCTACCAGCTCCGCTCATTATAAAAAAATAATGGGACAGACAATCAACAAAATCACTTACTATACAGACAAAGGTATTTTCACTGTAAATACAAACAAATATGTTCCTAAAAAAACAGCTGCAGATTCCTATCAGTTAACTCTTGGAGATCCTTCTTTCTGTATGCTTGAGGAAGCAAAATCTATCACATCTTCTGATGAAAATGTAATCAAAGTATCTAGTGACGGAATCATCACTGCTACTGGTGTTGGGACTGCTACTGTAACTACCGTAACAGAACAGAAAGGCCACGGAGCTACAACAGGCGAAGAAGTAACAAACACTTATAATTTTACAGTTTCTAAAAAGGTAGTTACACCTTCTAAACCAGCTACAAAACCTGCTACTACAGCAAAGAAGCCAAACACAACAGCCACAAAAGTAAAACTTGCAAAACAGACTACAAAAGTAAAAGCAAATGGAAAGAAAAAAATTAAAGTATCCTGGAAAAAAGATAAAAAAGCTTCCGGTTACGAAATCACATATTCCACAAAGAAATCTTTCAAAGGAAAGAAAACAATTGTAGTAAAGAGTAACAAGACAACAAGCAAAGTAGTAAAGAAATTAAAATCTAAAAAGAAATACTTTGTAAAAGTACGCTCCTACAAGCAGGTTGGAAAGACTAAGACTTATGGGGCATACAGCAAAGTGAAAACTGTGAAAGTAAAATAATTTTCTCTTAAACATTTTATATAATTGGTATTTTTATAAATAGTATTTTGCCTCAGGCAGGGAGAGACGCTCCCGGAGAAAGTAGAATAATAGTTGCCTCTGCAAATGTGAGAAGTAATAACCATATCTTCTGGTTTATACATTCTATTATTTCTTACTATTCAAACTCTATTTAGTAAAAACCCCACGAAGCTATATTCCGTGGGGTCTTTTTTATTATTTGAATAGGATTGGCTTAGATTATAAATAATTCTCATACTTCTTAACACACCCGATTCCAATCGCATATGGTCCGGTATGTACCGCAATGGTTGCCCCAATCTGGCAGATTCCCACCTGATCTACATGGCTCTCTCCATAGATATGGTTCGCAACGGTATTATAATATTCCTTGCCTTCCTCTATATCGTAACCAAAACCAACGCGGAAAGAATAGTCTTCCATCGCATCTCCGGTTTCTTTAAAATAGTCATCCATTAACGCAATCGTTTTGGCAACTGTCTTCTTACGGCTTCGTCCGATTCCTGAAGCTTCGATCTCACCATTTACTAAAGTAATCAGAGGCTTTAAGGAAAGGGCGCTGCTTGCGATTCCTGCAAGCTTTCCGATTCGTCCGCCATGTTTTAAATAATCTGTGTTACCGACTGTAAAGAAGATTCTATTCGTCTTTTTCATCTTCTCAAGAATATCTACACATTGTTCATAAGGAACTCCATTCTGACACATTCTTCCTGCTTCAATAACCATAAGACCCTGACTTACTGTTCCTGCTTCAGAATTAATCACCGCAATTTTGGCATCCGGATAATCCTCACAAACAATTTCTCTGGCATTACATGCACAGTTGTAAGAACCACTCAAAGATGGAGTAAAACAAATACAGACTACCGGTGTTCCTTCTTTCACATATTCCGTAAAAACGTCAATATAATTCTGTACAGATGGAAGAGAGGTCTTCGGATATACATCTGGATTCCCTACCATTCGCTCATATACTTCACGAATTCCGATTTCTTCAATCTCTTTATAATATGTCTCCTCATCAAATGATATATAAAAAGGTATAATACGTAAATTATACTGTTCAATGATCTCTTTTTCTAAATCACAACAGCCATCACTAATAATCTTGTAATCCATTTCATCCTCCAGTATGCATTATTATATTACTATACACAGAAATTAATACACTGTAAATATCACTCAAAATGAAGCATTCTCTCTTACTGCAATGCAATCTGTGTTCTCATTTCCATGTAATGTAGTTTTCATATCTATATTTTAATATTATCAAAACTCTTTGTCAACTATCTTCTCTATATAGTCTCCGGTAAATTCCAGATTCTATGGCTGTCTTGATAATTTATTTCATTTCCTTTTCCAGAAATTTTACCACTCCCGCATTCAGATTGGTATCTAAAATATAGTCTGCCCTTTCTTTTACTTCCTTATGTGCATTTCCTACCGCACAGGAACGATCACAAGCTTCAAATAAAGGAATATCATTCAGATTATCACCCATTCCGGTAATCGCGGCCGGATGAAGAAGCTTTCGCAGCTTCTGTATTCCATAATATTTTGAAGCATTTTTATGCGAGATTTCTAAATACCACAGACCATCTCCATAAACATCCTTATAAAAATTCAGATTCAGCCGCTCATCTTTTTTCAAATATTCATAAAATGGCCGTAACACTTCTTCTTCATAACAAATGGAAAAATAAATGATATCTTCACCTGAAATATCTTCTAATCTTTCCACTTTACTAAATGGCTTATGGTATAAATCTCTTCGTTCCGTATAAAACTTTTCCATATGCTGTGTCGCAATTTTTTCATAATAGGTTGCCATCTTTCGTCCAGACTTTCCGACTCGTCCGGCACTATCTACAACAGATGTTTCGCCAGACTTTGAGCAATCTTCGGAAATTTCAGGGGACAGTGCATATGCAAATCCTGTCACTCCAAACTTCTTTCTTCCTTTTAAAATATATTCCACAGAATCTCTTTCAATAATTTCCGCATGAATACAGCTTTTTTTCACCGGATCGTAAATCATGACTCCATTCATCAAAATCATAGGACAGGTGAGATTGACATCTTTCATAATAGAATTCACAGTTGCATAGGTTCTCGCTGTAGCAACAGTAAAACAAAGTCCCTGCTCAATCAGAGCATTTAACCGTTTAGGCACATCTTCGTTAAGTAACGCATCTCTATTTAATAAGGTACCATCCAAATCCGATACATATAACATTTTCCCGGAAAGATTATATTCTTTCTTCTCCTGCTTTCTTAAAACTTCTTTTGATACATTTTTTTGTATCTCTTCTGGCTTTTCTTTTTGCATCTTATCTGCTTTTACTTCCAAGCAGGCACGTTTTTCTGCTTCCTCACGAACTCTGAAAAAAAGATACTGCTGCATCACACCAGCTATCCCTTCATATCTTTCTACTGGAAAATGCCCGTTATAATACATTTTTTCCACTTTGGCAATCCATGTATCAATCGGAAATAAGGAAAGCTGATGTAAACCAAAAAGCTGAATACAAGATGCTACCTTTTCTCCCACTCCATGAAGTTTTTTCAGCATCTCCTTTCCATCTTCCGGCGATGCCCCTTTTGCAACGGCTGTTTGAAGTACACTCAGTTCAAACTTCCCAGTTAAAATATCCTCTGCTGTCTGCCGAATATACTTCTCCCGGTATCCAAACTTAAACTCCGACAAATCGGCCTTTGCAAGCACTTCTGGTCCCGGAAAACTATAACCAATAAGATGCTCCTCTTCATAATTAAATACTATTTTTTCTCCAAGTTTCTCACATAATGCATCAATACTCTTCATAATACGTGGAATATTATTTCTCTGACTGATGATAAAACTAACAATCATCTCCCACAGATCCTGGCGAAGAATCCGAATCCCTTTTCCCATCTTCGCCGCTCCAGAAAGAAAACGATCTTCCGGATCAATCTGTTCTATTATTTTCCCGTAATCTGTATCTAAATCCAGATACCTTCTAAAATATTCCTCATCCTTTTCATGACACAAAATACGGATTCCTGTCTTTTCCTGAAAAAAACATGCCGTCCGTCCATCAGAAATAACAAAATATCTTCCCGGACATATTTTCTTCCAGCGGAAGCACTGTCCACTCTCTGCAATCTTCTTTAAATCTATATAATCGTTTTTTATAAAAATATCAATATAATCCATCGGTGGTTTCCTCTTTCGAAAATTTCTACTCCCATCTTAACAGGTTTTAGGGTAACATTCAAAGGAAATAAATCTTTCGGTTCTCTGCGGTTTGGGAGACGGAAATCAGCCTTTTCAAAAAAATCAAAATATTTTCAAAAAAGTGAGAGATTCTCATCCCTTATTTGCGAATATATAATGTAACCGATATAATTATCCATATATTTTTTACATTCGAATGTACATAAAGGAGTAACCTATGAAGATAAAAGAATCGAATTTTGTGGAAGCGTTATCCCACAGAAATGAGAGAGCTTTAGAATATGTGATGGTACATTATGGTGGACTTGTAAAGTCTGTTGTGCATCGTTATCTGAATGTTCTTTCTCAATACGAAGAGGAATGTATGAATGACGTTTTCTTCGCTGTATGGGAACATATCGACTCATATGACTCCGCCCGTAATCCATTTGCAAACTGGATTGGCGGAATTGCCCGATTAAAAGCTCTTGATTATAAAAGAAAATACGCAAATCATCTTTTGGAAACAAGCTGGGAAAATGCGCAATATACTAAAGGATTGGACGATGCAATAGAATTACACACACAATTTGAAGAAGAATTTTCTGAAGAAACAAAGCAAATGTTATCCTGCCTAAAACCACAAGATAGAGAGCTTTTCATCAAACTATATGTAGAAGAAAAACCATTTGATGAGATATCCAAAGAAATGAATACAAACAAGCCTGTACTGTATAATCGGCTTTTCCGCAGTAAAAAGAAGCTGCGTTCTCTTTTCCCTCAAACAAATTCAACTCATCTGACTGGAGGTACGAGTTATGAAAAATGATATTTATGATTTATTAAATGACATTGACAATCAGATAGATACTTTTGAAACTGTCGATATTACAAGTACTGATTTAAAAAACTGGAAACAGTCTTTTGCTTTAAAGAAAAAAACTTCCGTTAAAAAACACACCTGGAAAAAATATGCTGCTGCCGCGGCTGCCTTTATTATTCTTCTTGGTGGAAGCAGTGCTCCGGTAAGGCAGAACGTATACGCACAATCCCAACAGATTATGGAAAGTTTATCCACACTTTTAGGCACCAAAGAAGACCTTAGTCCTTACAGTACTGTCGTTGGTAAATCTATATCCAAAAACGGCATCACTATCACATTAAATGAAGTAATTCTTGATGGACATAGCCTTATCATTTCCTACAAAACAAAAATAAAAGACAGTTCTGTATTGAAAAAATCAAATATCAAAACTATCACTGAATTGCCAATTGATATAGACCTTACTATCGCTGGAGAACCTATTGTAGAAAGTGTCGGCATCTGTTCTACTCCTATCGACAAGCTAACTTCTATTTCTGAAAGTGAAATACAATTAAATGATTCCTCCATTTTATCAGAGAAAGCTGATTTTACGATCAACTTTTCCACATTAGATAAATCAAATACCTCTATTGGAAAATTAAAATTTGCGGCATCCGGTAAAGAATTAAATGCAAAAACAACAAACGTAGCATTAAATCATTCTTTTACCTTACCAAATAAAACAAAAATAACTTTAAAAAATTATAGAAGTAATATCGTAAACCAGCAAATCTCATTTACTATTTCAAAAAATAATACTGGACTCTCTGGGGACATTATATTGAAAGGAAAAGATGACCTTGGAAACCCTGTAGAATTCTACCTTGATACCGCCGATGGAACAAATGGTACTTTTACAGTAGACAGAATGACCGGCTATATTTCCCCTAAAGCCACCTGCCTCACTTTAACTCCATATTATAATGACTTTCCTCTGTCTTCCTCTGTTAATAGTACAGAAGAAACGGCAGAATCCACTGAAAAAACAGTAGCAGAATCTACTGAAATTGAAGTCAGCACCACAAACACTGATGATGCTCAGGAAATCTCTATCTCTAACTATAAATCACTAGGAAAGGCTTTTACTATTACTATTCATTAGAGAAAACAGACGAAAAAAGAAATAATACCATAGTAAATGTAATGTGAGAGCAAGTAAAAATGCCGGACAGACATTTTCTACACAGTGATATCTTTACATTTACTATGGTCTATTCTTTTTATTTTCGTCTGTTTCCCCTAATGAATCAAATAGTTAATTCATGATTTTCATTCATCTGGATAAACCGGGTTCCAAGCTCTTTCGCAAGCTGATTATTATGGGTAATGATAATTAGTGTTTTCCCTGCTGCATGAAATTTCTTCAGAAAATCTATAAGCATTTTCTGTGTACTTTCATCGAGTCCAGCGAGGGGTTCGTCTAATATAAGAACTTCGGGATTCATAGAAAGGATGCACGCTAATGATACTTTTCGTTTTTCTCCACCGCTTAAATGATACGGTGGGCGTTCTCTTAGTTTTTCGATTCCAAATAAACGAAGGCAATCCTCTGTTCTTTGTTTGACTTTTTCTTCGGAAAGTCCCATCTGGATCGGACCAAATGCGATTTCTTCTTCTACGCTTCCACAAAAAAGCTGTGTATCTGCATTTTGAAAAACATAACCCATCTGCTGATGAAACCATTTGGCAAAGCGAGAATCTTTTAATGCTTTTTCTGTTATTTCGTGATCTTCATAGGTATAACTGCCTTCCATCGGAAATATGATTCCGTTCAATATTTTTATCAATGTAGATTTACCACATCCATTTGGTCCCTGTATTATTACAGATTCACCTTTTTGAATATTTAAATTAATGTATCGTAATGCAATTTCATTCCCATATGCATAACATACATTTTTTAATTCTATCATTTTGAATCTTCCTTTTATTTTTGTTATTCTTGATTTTACTTTTTATTCTCTTCTCATAGAAAATTGCTATATGTTAGGATTAAAAGGTCTTTTACCCTCTTTGATACTAGATTGATTGCTTCGTGTTATTTCCACAGACCCTCGAAATAAATGAATATTCCTATTACTCCTATCATCAAAAGAAGACTCAAGATATCCTGTTTTCGAAAGGTAGATGTTTTTTGTGTTTTATATTCTCCGACAAATCCACGGCAGCACATCGCTGCATACATTTCCTCTGCCATTTCTCTTGATTTTAAAAAGGAAATCCCCAATATCCCAGAAAAGGACTGTGCTTTTTTCCTGTTTTGTCCTACAGATCGTAAGCGAAGTGACGTAAGGATTTCCATGCAGATTTCTCCGAGTACGGCAATATATTTTAATGTAATATCCAATGTAAAAATAAAGATATCCGGTATATGAAATGAGCGGAGGCTTGCTGTTAATTTATTCCAGGATGTTCCCGCTGACAGAATACCTATAAGCGTAACGGATACAAACACTTTGGTTGTGATAATAAGCAAAATCTGCGGATTTCCTATAAACACTGCCGGTAAAAGTATTAGTGCAGAAAAAAGTACTGTTCCAAACGTCCCCGAAAGTATCTGTTTCATTGTTTCTGCTGGATAAGTTGCAAGTGCAAGAATAGTTCCGCCTGCCATAATTAATGAAAATACATAGTTTTTTGAACAGGCAGTAAGTAAAATATATAGAAATGTATAACATAGTTTTAAAGAAGGACTGGCGCTTAGGCACCCGTCCTTCCCTTCTTTCCATTTTAATTTTGACAGTACACCAAGAACTGCCTGCGTACTTTTTGTAATAAATCCATCTTTATCAATACTCGGAACATATTGCTCCGTTTCACACATCCATGATGGAAGAAAACTATTATTTTTTTCCTGATTTTGCATTACACTGACTGCCCTTTTGAAAAATCTATTTTATCTTTTTTACTTCCAGCTAAAAGTTTAAAGAAGATAACAATAATCGCTACGCCAACAACTGCAGATAAAATATATCCTATCCATTCCGGCATTCCTGCCATAGAGTAATCCGGGAAAAGTGAAGCAATGCTAAAGCCCTTTTCCATTCCTGCTGGTGTATACCCCAGTGCTTTTCCATTACTTACAAGGGATGCCATCTCTTCAACGCCCCATTCTCCCCAGGCGGTTCCACTTGCCAGAAGACCTAATGGTGTAAATATAATCAAAACTGCCATAAGAATATATAATGGCTTAAATGCTGACTGTGCTGGTTTTTCCTCTAATGTTTCCGGCGATATCTTTTCCACAAATGCAAGGATTGCTGTAGTAAGAACTATTTCCGCAATTCCAAATAACGTAAGATGTCCAATCATCATTGCCGGAATAGAAATAGTAAGCGGATATGGACAATAGAGTGCCTTTCCTGCTGCATCGGTAAACAGTAATGGCTGAATTCCAAACTCAATCGCTGCACAAAATGCTGCTGCATTAATTCCGATATATGAACCAATTCCTGCTGCTAACTTTCTTTTTCCTGTTTTTTCCCAGATAAGCTTGTAAATCGCAAATCCGAGAAATGGCAATATGAAAGCCATATTAAAACAATTCGCTCCAAATGCAAGAATTCCTCCATCACCAAAAAGCAATGCTTGTATAAGCAACGCAATTGTAACCGCAATACATCCCGCTGATGGGCTTCCTGTAAGAATCGCAATCAGTGTTCCTCCCACTGCATGTCCTGTCGTACCTCCCGGAAGTGGGATATTAAACATCATTCCAAGAAAAGAAAAAGCTGCTCCGATACCGAGTAATGGCATTTTCACTTTCGGAATCTCTGCTTTCACTTTTTTAATCGAATAAGTCCACACCGGAACCATCGCCGCAGTCATTACTGCACAGGTTGAAGGACTTAGATAATTTTCAGGTATGTGCATTTTTCTTCCTCCTTTTACAAAGTTTCCACAAAAGATTTTCAAACAAAATGGTTATTGTAATCTTGTACCGTCATCTATTTTGTTTCAAAATTTTGATTCAAAAACTTTGGTAGTATTTTGAAATTATAATATCATCCCTATATTTCCTCTCACAAGCTCCCCGGGGGGATGTTTTTTCTTTTTTTCTATATTTTTTGTGCAAATTTTTCTATTATTCTATGCTATACTAATGACTGTTTATTTCTAACTATTCCAACCCACTTACATATATCTGGTAACTTATTTTCAAAAACTATCGAGGTAAATTTTATGAATACATTATTAGAACAAATTAAAATGCAGGATGCCACTGCATTTACACATGGTGGCAAATTCCATGCAGACGATGTTTTTTCTTCTGCACTACTTTTATATTTTAATCCTGAAATCACAATCACCCGTGGAAATAAAGTTCCTGAAGATTTTGAGGGAATTATTTTTGATATTGGAAGGGGCAAATACGATCATCACCAGCGCGACAGCCGCATCCGCGAAAATGGAATACCTTATGCAGCATTCGGACTTCTCTGGGAAGAACTTGGTACAGAAATTCTTGGCGAAGAACTTGCCGCAAAGTTCGATAAGTCATTTATCCAGCCACTTGATATTAACGATAATACCGGCGAAAAAAATGAACTTGCCACTTTGATTGGCAATTTTAATCCTTCCTGGGATGTGGAAAATGGAGAAAATGAAGCATTTTCCAGAGCAGTGCAGACAGCTGGAATGATTCTTGTAAATATGTTCGAAAAATATAAAGGAAATGAACGTGCCGAGAAACGTGTAGAAGAAATTTTAGCCGCACATAATTCTTCTGTTTTGTCTGGGGAAAAATCTGAAAGCGAAGCAAAAGTTCTCGTTCTCCCTGAATTCGTCCCCTGTCAGAAACAATTACGCGAAACAGATATTGCCTTTATTATTTTCCCCTCAAACCGCGGAGGCTATTGCATCCAGCCATTAAAAAGAGAACATTCTCTCAATTACAAATGTAGCTTCCCTGAAAACTGGCTTGGTTTAGAGGGAGACGAATTAAAACAGGCAACTGGCTTAACCAGCGCAAACTTCTGCCACAAAGGCGGTTTTATCATGACCGTCGATGATGTAAACGATGCAATTTCTGCCTGCAAAATAAGCCTTGAAAACTTTACCGAAAGCTCCTGCATTATAAATTTAGGTGGCTCTCACGAAATGGATGAAAGCCTCAAAGAAATACCGCATATGGAAAATGCAGCAATTATCCATTGTGACTTACCGAAAATGCCCGCACTTACATTTGACAGAAACTTGGGTGAGATTTCTATGGAAAAAGAGGAGTTTGCATCTTATATTAAAGACTATGTGAAAGGCATTTTAAAATATAAACCAGATGCTGTTTACGTTGAAGGAGAACTTTTCATTGTCTATCCTGTCATCCGGGTTTTACACAAAAAACATATCCCAGTCTACATAAAACACCAAAATGGGGTTGTTGCTATTTAATTCATTAAGGGACAGACGCCCGAGAAGAGATACGATATCCTATATTTGTGACTTTAGTCGCTGCGGTTTGGATGTGAGCGCATGAGCGAACATTTAAACCGCAGCGACTAAAATCACAAATATGCCTTATTGGGGGCAATGCCTTCGTCTGTAGTTCGCTTAATGAATTAAATAGCAATATTTTGTACTGTTTGAATATTCTTCTTTGTATTTATATCCAAGTTCATCGAACTGTTTAATTTCCTCTGGATTTTCTATCTGATGTTCTGCCATATAGCGTACAAGGGAACCTCTTGCCATTTTTGCGTAGGTTCCTTTTTCTTTTATTTTTCCATCGATCAGTTCTCCAAATACACAGGTTATAACTCGTACATTTTCAGGGATATATTTTAAAATGCTTTTGCTGTATTCTTTGGAGGCAAGGTTAATGAGGCAATCGCAGTCTTTTAAGACGTAGTCTGCCAGTTTTTGTCCCCAAAAGTCATATAAATTATCTATTTCTTCTTTGTGGAAGCGTGCCTGCATTTCAAGGCGATATGGAATTACTCCGTCAAATGGACATAGTGCACCGTAAAAGCCTGATAAAATCCGTAAATGTTTTTCTAACCATGTAAAAGCCTGCTCCTCAAATACTGCTGGAGCCATATATTTATACTGGATTCCTTCATAGGAAAGAATCGCCGGGCTTAGATTCTGTTTTAAGTTTCCTATTCGAAACTGTCGCTCATTCTCTTCCACAAGCTTATCACTGCATTTCCACAAATCTTTTAGCTCATCAAATGACATATTTCCCATGTAAGAAAAAAGCTTCTCTGCTTCTTTTATAAAAAATGGGATATTTTTATACGGTAAAATATCGTTTCTTATCTTCATTTTTTTCGCTGGGGAAATAATTACTTTTAACATTTGGATTTCTTCCTCTTACTTTCCTATTTTTTATTTGTCCATTTACAGATTCTGAATTTGTATATTTTTCGTAACATACCAGTGTTTCTTCCTTCTAGCTTCTAAAGTATTGTTGGATATAGTTTGATTCGTGACTCTTTTGTTGTAACTGCCAAATGATTGTCCATAAACTATTATTACTAAACAGCTAATACACTATCTTATACCAGAATTTTTTCAAACACTCCTTGAATCCCTTAGAAAATTTAACTTTACAAATTTATTGTTATAACAGAACTATACTATATATCTATTAAAATTTCTATTTTGTGTTGTTTTTTGTCTGTTTTCTAATGATATTTCTTCTTCATCAAGCATTTTCATCAAGTAAAGTTTTTACGTCTTTATGTAAAATATATGTGACATCACAATTTTTGTGTGTTATATATAAATCATACAAAAGAGTGTCATAAAATGGTATCTTACAGCTTCACTACATATCAGTTATTATGAGCCTCTTTTCGTATTTCCATTTTGTTTTTCAATTTACTAATGCAAAAATTTAAGGAGGTTTTATTATGCCATTTTCATTACTAGCTCTTATTATTTTTCTCATTGTTTATGCTATTATTGCATACGGTGTTTATTCTTCAAGAAAAATGCAATACGATGAGCGGCAAAAATATATGCAGAGCATTGCCTACAAGTACGGTTTTTTTACTCTCATTCTTGCAACTGCAGTCAATGGTTTCATAGAATATTATACAAAATCATCCTGGGGTACTCCATTAGCAGAATCATTTACCATTATTTGCATCGGTCTTATCGTATTTTTTACCATTTGTGTTTTTAAAGATGCTTATTTTTCTTATTCTGAAACACCGGTAAAAAATATCGTTCAAAGCATTTTCCTTTTTTCATTAATTGGTGGAATAAATCTTTATACTGGTATCATGAATCAGCAAGAAATTATCTCACAACATAGCCCTGTTAAATTCAATAATATCAATCTGATTTCAGGGATTCTACTATTACTTGCCGATGCTATTGTTATTACCCGCGCTATTATGGAACATCTGCAAAAAGAGGAGTAGCCTTATGAAAAACCTACGATTAAAAGCTGCCCGCGCTGCTCTTGATATGTCGCAGGCTGAACTTGCGAAACGTGTTAATGTGTCGAGACAGACTATTGTTGCGATTGAAAAAGGGGACTATAACCCTACGATTAAACTGTGCATTGCTATTTGCCATGAACTGGGGAAAACACTCGACGAATTGTTTTGGGAATGGTAAGCCACTGTAGATACTATTCTATCGGATTGTTCAAAAAATACGAAAAAGAAGAACTAAAAAATTTACCCCATTTTATGACTTTGTGCTGCGGAATTTTGACCATAGAAACTTCGGACTGCTTTTTCCGAAGTTTCTGCTTTACTGGGCAAAATGGAGCGTTTAGCACAACGGAATAAAATGGGGTAAATTTTTTAGTGCTTCTTCTCGATAATCCTTCTAGCAATCCGACTACAGATTTCTCCGACAGCGGCGTCAACTTTGCCATTCAGCAACTCAGTAAGTTATTGACTTATTCTTTTTTGTCTACTACAATAGTTCTAGTGTTATGGTACTAAATCAGTATGTTTCAGGAGAAGCTATTTTTCTGAAATAGATTTTTTTAATGTATCCGCATTACTACATTACAGATTGGAGAAAGATATGAATAACGTTATTGAGATGACACATCCGCTTATCAAGCACAAAATTTCTATTTTAAGAGATAAGAATACCGGAACAAATGAATTCCGTAAATTAATCGAAGAGATTGGTATCTTAATGGGATATGAGGCTTTAAGAGACCTCCCATTAGAAGATGTTGAGATTGAAACACCAATCGAAACTTGCAAAACACCTATGATTTCCGGTAAGAAGCTTGCTATCGTTCCTATTCTTCGTGCTGGTCTTGGTATGGTAAATGGTATCCTTGCTCTTGTTCCATCTGCGAAGGTTGGTCACATCGGTTTATACCGTGACGAGGAGACTCATGAACCTCATGAATATTACTGCAAACTGCCAGACCCAATTGACCAAAGACTTATCGTTGTATTAGACCCAATGCTTGCTACTGGTGGTTCTGCTATCGCTGCCATCAACTTTATCAAAGAGCATGGTGGAAAGAATATTAAGTTTATGTCTATTATTGCTGCTCCTGAAGGAGTAGAACGTCTTGCAAAAGCTCATCCAGATGTACAGATTTACTGTGGTAACATCGACCGTCAGTTAAATGAGGATGCTTACATCTGCCCTGGACTTGGAGATGCCGGAGATAGAATTTTCGGAACAAAATAATGTTAATGAAAAATAAAAAGGCTTATTATTACAAATGTGGCTTTCACCGCTGCGAATAAGTATTTAACAAACATCCTCTCCGTGTAATAATTGATTTTGACTCCATTGTAAAAAACATCAAAGTCGCAAAATTAATTATCACACGGAGAGGATGTTACTGATGTTTGAAAATATTTGAGGACTCTCTATTTTAAGAAAGGGAAGTATTATGTTAGAAAAATTCTTTAAGTTATCCGAAAATCACACGGATGCGAAGACGGAAATTCTGGCTGGTATTACGACATTTATGACAATGGCGTATATTTTGGCGGTTAATCCAAGTATTATGGCTGCTACCGGTATGGATTCCGGTGCTGTATTTACTGCGACTGCTCTTGCTGCTTTTATCGGAACTTTGCTGATGGCGATTTTCGCGAACTATCCATTTGCTCTGGCACCAGGTATGGGACTGAATGCATACTTTGCCTATACTGTTGTAATCGGTATGGGATATACCTGGCAGTATGCACTGACTGCTGTATTTGCAGAAGGTATTATTTTCATCCTTCTTTCCCTTACAAATGTGCGTGAAGCGATTTTTAATGCAATTCCAATGAATCTGAAGTCTGCCGTTAGTGTGGGAATTGGTCTTTTTATTGCATTTGTTGGTTTACAGAATGCACATATCGTTGTGGGCGGTTCTACATTACTCCAGTTATTTTCTGTAGATGCATACAATAAAGCGAATGGTGTGGAAGCTTCTTTTAACAATGTCGGAATTACAGTAATTCTTGCATTGGCAGGTATTATCATTACTGGAATTTTAGTTGTTAAAAATATTAAGGGAAATATCCTCTGGGGTATTTTAATCACATGGGGACTTGGAATCATTTGCCAGTTTGCAGGACTTTATGTACCGAATGCAGATTTAGGATTCTACAGTCTTTTACCTGACTTTAGCAAAGGGCTTTCTATTCCAAGTCTTACTCCTATCTTTGGAAAGCTTCAGTTTAAGGGAATTTTCTCTGTAGACTTTATCGTGATTTTATTTGCATTTTTATTCGTTGACCTTTTTGATACGATAGGAACACTTGTCGGTGTATCTGCCAAAGCAGATATGTTAGATGAAGAAGGAAAGCTTCCTCATATTAAAGGGGCACTTCTTGCTGACGCTGTAGCGACTACTGTTGGTGCAATCCTCGGAACTTCTACCACTACTACTTTTGTGGAAAGTGCTTCTGGAGTATCCGAAGGAGGAAGAACAGGTCTTACTGCTGTTACAACAGCGATCCTTTTTGGATTATCTCTGTTCTTATCACCAATCTTCCTTGCGATTCCATCTTTTGCTACCGCACCTGCTTTAGTAATTGTTGGATTATATATGCTTAGTAATGTTACAAACATTAACTTTACTGATATGTCCGAGGCTATCCCTGCTTACGTATGTATCATTGCAATGCCATTCTTCTATAGCATCTCTGAGGGTATCTCTATGGGAATTATTTCTTATGTAGTGATTAACCTTATTACTGGAGAGGCAAAAGACAAGAAAATCAGTGCATTGATGTATGTATTGGCAATACTGTTCATCTTAAAATACATTTTTCTGTAATTTTTAAATTTTCTAAAGCGTGTTTGAAAAATTATGGGGCTGTCGCACCAAAAACAGCCCTACCCTATGGCAGGGATTCATGCATTGCAAATACATGAATCCCCTCCATTCGTCACGCCCGATGCCAAAAGCTGTTTTTGTTTCCCTAGTCTGTGGCAAAGCAAAAATGAACCATATCTATTCCAGCAGGGATATTGAAACTGCCTGATCTTTTCGTCTATCACATTTTTTTTGCGCAATTTTCTACTTTTCCTACCTGTGTTCCATACCATATCGTCCCATCATCTTCACATATGCTTCCTCCTCTGCCTGTAATGCATCCCCACTTGCCCAGAAGGACAGAGCAAATATAGAGATGCAAAATAGTATAACTGTGCTTAGAATTCTTATGATTCCATATTTATACGCCTTTTTATCAAAGAGTTCCAGAAATCCTTGTGCGGTCAAATACCCGACAAGGAATCCTGCTATATTTGCAATCAGATCATCAACTTCAGGGAGTCTTCCTGTAAATGCCTGAAAGATTTCGATAAAATACATTGCTTAGCCTCCCAGATTCCATCTATAATATAGCTAATATAGCTACTCATACTCACCTCCCACATTTGAATAAATGAAATTACTCCTTTAATAATTGCTGCAATTCATCATCTGTACAAATAGAATAGCAATATATGCTATTTTCTCCATTTTTATTTTTATAATTTACCTGAATGTCCATGTTTCCATTTATTACGGTTATTCCCGGAACATTTTCCATCTGCTGAAGAACGAGTTTCTTTTTTAGTTTATTAATTCGTTTTTTATCTGTTATTCCATATCTGATATTTTCTCCGGTATTTCCATCATATCCTTCAACCCCAATACTACTGATATCTAAGTTATCTATTGTCTGGTTGACAGCACAGCCTTTTTGTGCTAAAAATGCAAGAGTCTTTTTAAAAGATGGATAAATATAATACGTATCCTGTGTTGCATTTTCACTTCCCATTGTTCCACCTATTGATATATCTATATTTCCTACGGGAACTGTTTTTTGTACATCTGTGTAGCTTAAACCGTCTAACTCACTTAAATAAGTATCAAAGAACTGTTTTTTCTCTTCTTTTGTAAGGTTTAAATATTCTGTTTCTATCCCTGACCAGGTTATTTCTTTGATATCATTATAATCTCGTGTATAGAGAGAATAGATATTCTTTTTAAATTCTCTTGTCGCATACAGTTTATTATAAAGTTCTTTTGCCTTTTGGGAACGAAGGATATAGTTTCTTACTTTACGGTTTCCGTTTTTCATATAAAATGTTGTAGAAATCTCAATATCACCTCTCATCACTTCTTTTTTAGATACAGATGAAAAGGATAAAAACTTGCTGTTTTTCTCATAATACTCTGAAGAGGATGTTTCTGCGTTGTTTTTTACTTCTACTGATTCTTTGATTACGGAAAGAGCAAGCTGTTTTTCTTCTCCTTTTAATCCTGATCGTTCTTCCCCTTTTCCCCAATATCCGTAACTATTCACTCCTAATGGCTTTATTTCGATACTCTCAACCCTGGATGCTTTTGGTATATACCTGTCATATCCAAAAAGATCTGCACTAAAGCTTGCCATGATAAATAAGGAACCAAACATGATAACTATAAGTTGTTTTTTATGACAAAAAATCGCTCTTACATCAAATTCGTAAATGCATTCAATCAATGCATGTATAACGAACACACCAAATACAACTCCGAATATAAGCCAGAAAATGGAGCTTGCATTTCCCAATGAATAGAAAATAATTCCTGAATATAAGGCAGATGGGATAACTAATAACACTTTAATTACTGTATTTGCCTTTGTAAATGCCATAGCCCGTCCTGCACTTTCTGCCGGCCGACTATTATAGAGTGTGCGGCACAGTACATATAAACCGACAATCCATAAAAGAAGAATCATCATATATTTTATCTGCGTTTCTCTGCCGCTATTTATATCTGCCATTCCCCGAAGTCCGACCCATACCGGAGAAAGATAGTTGGTTATATTATTATAAACATTATCTGCCGTATTCCCGGAATAGGTGGCGAAAAAAGAGCCCGCATATATTGGAAAAATGTTATAAATAACAATTGGAAAATAGCTTGCAAATACTCCAAATCCTAATATACCAACGATAATATTCCCTGTCATAATCATTGCCAGAGCCATCGTCAGCCATGTTGCTGCAAAAATTAACAAATACCAGAGACTAGAACTGACTATTTCCCATCCTCCTCCAGAAATCTGTTGCTGTGCAATGACAAATTCTATTGCTTCTTCTATTACAAGCGGAATCAGAAAAATAAACAGGCTGTTTTGTACTACCAGACGAAATAATGTAGCTCTCTTTATTGGAAGGGATTCATAAAAATCTGTCTGCTTTCTGGAATGTAAATAATAAAGACTGACTGCCGCACTGCATGCCGCCAGGACGATTACCACGCTTGCCATTCCCATATTGGGCTGAAACAAACGAAGCACTTCCATATGTGAGGAACATTCATTTACTCCCATTACTAAAAAAACGGCTTTTATAAAAAATGTAAGCACTGTAATAATCGTCATGCCAAGCATTCTCTTTCTATTCTCCCTGCTTAGCTTAGAGTATGAGATTCTTGATGTCATAACCTACTACCTCCGTTTCACTGATAAATATTTCTTCTAAAGACAGCGGAATACATTCATAAAATACCGGTTTTAATACAGATAACTTTGCCATTACCTGTTTTTCACTGCCCCTGACTGTCATTGTGACAAGCTTTCCTCTTCGGTTAAATTGTAAAATGTCAAACATTTTCTCCAGCTTCTTGTCATCCTCTTTTGGCAATGCACACTGTACTTTCTGAATATTACACTTCATCGTTTCTAAATCTTTCGATAAGAGAACACCACCCTTATGCAACAGTCCGACATGATCACAAATATCTTCTAATTCTCTCAAATTGTGAGATGCAATAATCGGCGTAAACTTTCTTTCATCAATTTCATTTGCCAGAATACTTTTAATACCCTGGCGCATAACCGGATCAAGCCCGTCAAATGTTTCATCACAAAACAGGTATTTCACACCACTGCACACACCAAGAAGAATGGAAAGCTGCTTCTTCATTCCTTTAGAAAATGTCTGAATCTTACGATCTTTTTGTAAAGTAAACTTCACCAGAAACTTACGAAATCTCTTCTCATTGAACGCAGGATACAGCGTCTTATAAAACGCTGCCATATCTAACGGTGTCGCATTTGGGAAAAAATACTGCTCATCAGAAATATAGAAAAACTTCTGCTTCGCTTCCACACAATCCCATACAGCTTCCCCATCAATCAGAATCTCTCCTTCATCTTCCTTTAACACCCCTGCCATCATTCGAAGAAGTGTACTCTTTCCTGCACCATTCGTTCCAAGAAGACCAAAAACCTGTCCCTCTTCAATAGAAAGACTGACATCACTTACAGCTTCAATCTTATCGAAACGCTTGCTGATCTTCTTAATTTCTATCATCTTTCCACCTCCTCATAAGCTTCATTAATACAGGCCAGCGCCTGTTCTTTCAAGATACCTCTCGCTCTCAGCTCCTCTACATTTTCTTTAAACTTAATCAGAAGCTTCTCCTGTTCTTTTATAATCAGATTCTCATTCATCTTCACAAAATTTCCTCTTCCCTTTACGGAATAAATAAATCCTTCTCTCTCCAGCTCACTATATGCCCTCTGAATCGTATTGGGATTAATCGAAAGTTCCATCGCCAGTGAACGCACTGATGGCAGCTTTGAATCCGACTCTAGCACTCCATTCAAAATCAATGTCTGAATCTTCTCTGTAACCTGCTCATAAATTGGTCTTTTGTCATTATAGTCAATAAAAATCACATCGAGCCTCCTTCCTTTTTATACTCATAAAATCAGATGTCACGAATTACTCCACAGCTAACGCTGCTAAATCTTCAAATACTTCAGGAAAATGCAACATATACTGTACCAAATATGTTAGTAGTGTATTAACATTATTAATACACTTAATATACCTTAGATATACCCCAATGTCAAGGGGAAGGCGAAAAAGTGAAAATTCTATCATACAATAAATGCTTCGTTTCCCTGCGTCCAAACTGCTCGTCCGCAGCTTGAACTTGCTCTAAGGCGCATTTATTGTATGATAGAATTTTCACTTTTTCTGTCTTTGGCAGGATTTGAGGGAGAAGTCAGAATGTTGCTGCTAACTCTGATAGTTATATCAGATATGATACTATGTTTTCTCAATTTCGTCAGCTTTTCCCTTGACAAATGCCATATATGTATTATAATTCAATATATAAAATTTTTATATATAGAAATTTAAAACATAGAAAGGACGTGATATTATGTTTTATTATCCGCTTTCTTCTTTATTGATTGAGTGTCTGATTCTCTCGATTGTTGAAAGAGAGGATTCTTATGGGTATGAAATCAGTCAGACAGTGAAGCTGGTGGCCAATATTAAGGAATCTACGCTTTATCCGATTTTAAGAAAGTTAGAGCAGAATGGATACCTGCATACTTACAGTCAGGAATTTCAGGGACGTAACCGCAAGTATTATTCCATTACCGATTCCGGGAAGGAGCAGCTCATTTTCTTAAAAAAAGAATGGAACGAATATTATCACACAATTGATGACATCATCGAAGGGAGGATGATACCTGATGGAAAATAAAAGATATAAAAAGGAACAAGATATCCATTTAACAAAAGAAGAATATCTTGCCCAGCTAAAGAAATATTTAAAAAGACTTCCAAAAGAAGATTATAACAATGCAATGGATTATTTTACAGAATATTTTGAAGATGCCGGACCAGAAGGCGAAGCAGCCTTGATACAGGAACTCGGTACTCCGAAAGAAGCAGCTTATGAAATTCTTGATAATCTGATAACTGAGAAGAGAAAAGACCCAGATACGCCGATTTGGAAGATTATTTTTCTTACATTTCTTTCCATTTGTGCCGCTCCTATCGGCGGTGCTTTGGCACTTACTATAATTGCTCTTGCTTTGGCCGGTGTTTTAGTAATTGTTGCAGGACTTTTAGCGATTTTCTCTTTTGGAATTGCATTTGCCCTCGTTGGTGGAAAACTTTTTATCCGAGGAATAATTGCCATCACTGCATCGCTTTCCGGTGCGAGCCTGATTTCTGGTGCAGGATTATTTAGTATTGGCATTAGTATTCTTGCCATTTTAGCTGTTTTTTGTTTCTGCAAATGGATTGTTTTAGTATTAGCTCATTTTATTCAGAATATGAGCAGAAAAAGGAGTGTGAAATAAGATGAGAAAAATTATAAAAACTCTTTTAGGAATTGGTGGGGCATTCTGCCTAATTGGAGCACTTTTATTTAGTATCGGATTTACCAGTGGCGGCACAAAGTACGTTCATGACACAAACTTAAATTCCATGAACGCACAGGAAGATAATAAAGAGTCTGCAAATCGTTTTACTTTAAAGAAAACAGAAATCCCTGACTTTACTTCTTTAAATATAAACTTAGAAGATTCCGACCTTAACATTGAGGAATCTCCCAACGAAAAAAGCTATATTGAATATGCACAGGCGACAAAGGATAAGAAAAACCCTGTCTCCTATTCCATAGAGAATGGCACATTAACCTTAAAAGAAGCCGGAAATACTGGTGCTTCTTACTACATTAATGTTGATATAAGCTTCTTACAGGCTGCTCTCAGCAGTAAAAATATAGAAGATTACACAAAAGAGTCTTCTAAATACGAAAACTACGTTACTCTCTATCTTCCAAAAGATAAACTCGTATCTTCCGCAAAAATCTATCTTGGATATGGTGATTTTTATGTAAAAAATGCTACTTTTGATACTACTAACATCAAGCTTGACGATGGAGATTTTGACGCAAATACACTTACTGCTAATAGTGGAAAGCTTACTTTCTCCTACGGTGACTGCGACTTGCAAAAAGCTTCTCTCGGCAATATTTCTCTCACTTCAAAAGATGGCGATCTTACTGTAAATGAACTTACTTTATCAGGAAAAACAAAAATCGCGCTCTCTTATGGTGATGCTGAAATCACCTTAAATGACTCCACAAAGAAAGTATCTGGATTTGACCTCGCCACCCATTATGGAACGATTACTTCTTCTGGTCTTAACGGAAACAAAACGCTAGACGAAGATGATGATGTAAATACATTCCAGTCAGATTCTAAAGATGGGAAGACAAAACTTTCGATAGACTCTAAAGATGGGGATATTACGGTAAAATAATCAGATAGATTTTAAAAGCAGATTATGGCTTTTTGAAAAGTTGAGTCATGAGAGTTTGACACTCATATTGTTGTTTTAATATGTAAAAATAATAATTTTTCTTATGCATTTTTGTGTCAATCCTTTGAAATTTAGTTTCCCAGGCAGCCTCATTCTTCTGCCCTCTCACCAAATTTCCCCATAAATTTGCCGGATTGAAACAACCAGAACCCCCAGAGAAAATATCCCCTATATCTGTGGCCTCGGAGCAAGGTTTGGATACGAGCGCTTAAGTGAATATTCAAACCGCCGCGACTAAAGTCACAGATATAGGGGATATTCTCTCTGAGGGTTCGTCTGTTTACTCACTCCGGCAAATTTTTATTGACAGGACAATCTATCTTAATATAAAATAAAGAAAATAAGAGGGAGTAGTTAATATCCATCTCTATGGATGAATAACAGTCGTCATCACGCTATAAGGCCGGTTGTTATTGAAATAACGAGACTTTTATCAATCATTTTGTAACTGTTCAGAATTATGTACTTTTATTTATGTATTTTAATTCTGAATACCACAGTTATTTTTGATGTGATAAAGGTCTTTTTTTATTTTCCTTTATCACAAGAAAGGAGAATATATGGAATATGTATTACTAGTAGTCGGATTTGTTCTTTTAATCAAGGGGGCGGATTTCTTTGTAGAAGGAAGTTCTTCTCTCGCCCAAATCCTGAAAGTGCCCAGCGTTGTGATCGGTCTTACCATTGTTGCAATGGGAACGAGCGCACCGGAAGCCTCCGTCAGCATCAACGCCGCCCTTGCAGGAAGTAACGATATCGCCATCAGCAATGTTGTCGGATCGAATATTTTCAATGGATTAGTCGTTGTCGGGGTATGTGCCTTTTTATCTGCATTCAAAACAAATCGTGATATTTTAAAAAGAGATATGCCACTCAACATCCTTGTCACATTTATTTTATGCCTTATGTTTCTTGACGGAAAACTCAGCCGGATAGAAGGCGGTATCCTCTTTGCCGGAATGATTTTATATATTACTGTCATGATCTGTCACGCAATCAAAAATAAATCGGAAAACGAACCGGAAAAAATTCTTTCTTTGCCAAGAAGTATTATTTACATGATCGCCGGTCTCGCTGCAGTCATCTTCGGCGGTGACTTAGTCGTTGATAAAGCATGCATCATTGCCACCAACTTCGGCGTAAGCCAGAACTTTATCGGACTTACCATCGTTGCAATCGGAACCTCCCTTCCGGAACTGGTAACCTCCATTGTTGCCACCAAAAAAGGAGATAGCGGTCTTGCACTCGGAAATGCTATCGGCTCTAACCTGTTTAACATCTTGTTTATCCTTGGGTTCTCAGCCATCCTTTCACCACTGCACGTACTAAATGAATCGATTATCGACTGTGGTATTTTATTAATTAGCAGTATCCTTTTATTCATCTTTGCAAAAACAAAGCAGCATATGTCAAAACTCGAAGGAATTGTCTGCATCGGACTGTACCTGGCATATATGGGATATCTTTTGATTTAATTTAGCAGATACAGACGAAAAAAAGAAAGCCAGCCTATAGCAAAGGTAAAGATAGTCGCGGCGTAGAAAATGCCTGACCGGCATTTTTACTTGCTCCGACATTACCTTTGCTATAGGCTGGCTTTCTTTTTTTCTGTTCTCTGGCTCCAGATATGATAATTAAATCTTCTATAGGATATTCGGTAATCATCCACTAGAGCGTGTTTGAAAAATGCTTATAATTAAACACAGACACGGTCTGTTTACAT